>Ga0187894_10000470_pt1 | contig 54570 bp, 40 predicted proteins | sample GBC1701081metaG_FD_136650 | JGI IMG/M metagenome (GOLD analysis project Ga0187894, IMG submission 136650) | White microbial mat communities from a lava cave in the Kipuka Kanohina Cave System on the Island of Hawaii, USA - GBC170108-1 metaG ...
AAGTTGTCTGCCGAAGTCGCTTGCTCGCCTGTCATAATTCTGAGCAAGGGACGCGGGGGAACCGTCGTTCCGCAAGTCGCGGAACATGGGGCGCATCGCGGAAAAGCCGTTGCCGATTCGCGTAGGATACTTCCAGTCCGAGCCCGTCAGCTAACCTCGTAGGCGCAAAGGAAGGGCAGTGACGCCACCAATTTTTCGTTAGAGTGCGAAGTCTGCAGCTTTGCCTCTGCTCCTCAAGCAACCGGGCGAAACTCCCTGAACGTAAACCTGAGTATCTCAAACCGGCGTGTCTCACCGCACGCTCTATAATTTTTATACGCTCTTGTGCGAGCGTGAAAGCGCGGCATTTTTATAGGAAAATTGCTGCAATGGAGAACTCTACCTATGAACGTGACGGAGACCCGGCTGCGCCGGAATCAGCTATGCTTTTCTCTGTTCCTGATGCTTGCCTGTGCCACAATGCTGCTGCAAGGCTGCGGCGCGTCAGGCAATAAAGGCAACGTCGTCACGCTCACGCTTGGCGGCTACACCACGCCCCGCGAGGCTTACGGCAAAGCCATTCTTCCGGCGTTTCAGAAATATTGGAAAGAGAAGACCGGGCAGACCGTCGAATTTAAGGAGTCCTATCAGGCAAGCGGCGCACAATCCCGCGCCATCATTGGCGGCTTTGAAGCCGATATTGCCGCCCTATCTCTGGAAGGCGATGTAGACAAAATCACCGAAGCCGGACTCCTCACCCACGACTGGAAAGCCAAACCGAATCGCGGCATGGTCAGCGCTTCGATTGTCGTTCTCGCCGTGCGACAGGGCAACCCCAAAAGCATCAAAGACTGGGCGGATTTGACGCAAGCGGGCTTGAATGTCTTAACCCCTGACCCTCAGTACAGGGCAAAATTTTTCAAAAAAGACCGTAAGCTACTGAGAGTAAACGGGTTAGGTTGAAAATGCGGAAAACTCGCCAACTGTTGTGAATAAATAACTTAATCATTTTTTGTCCGGTACTGAGGGTGATCGAATTCTTCAAGAAACGAACTGAGAAGGAGTAGTTATGAAAGTTCTTAAAAGAGATGGTTTTGCTTTTATATCTTTGTTTCTATTTATCGCCTTTGCTTCATCAGCACAGGCGCAGGAGAACCAACGGCCAAAAACTGATGCGGAAAGCTCAAAGCCGGCTGAGGTTGAGCAGTTAAAAGCGAAGGTTGAACAATTACAGACTCTGCTGGAACAACAGCAACGCGCCATCCTTCAGTTACAAAACCGCCTGAGTGAGATGGATGGTAAAGCGCGTCCGGCGGCGCTTGTCACGGCGGCAAAAGCGAATGACGCAGACGCGCCTTCTGCGGTTGCTTCTCAAGCAAAGCAAAACGCCGCAGCAACAGAAGGCAAATCGGCTAACAAAGAGTCTGCATCAGCGCAGACAAAAGCTGCCGATAAGCCTGTAGCCGTCGCCGGATGGGACGCGCAAAGCGCCTTTATTCGCAGCGCCGATGGAACATTTGAGACACGAGTGACCGGCTTCGCTCAACTCGACTTTCGCGGTTACAGTAGCGGCAGTCATCCGCCAAACACTTATGCTGTGCGGCGGGCGCGAATGCGTTTTGACGGCAAGCTGGGCAAATACTACGACTATCGCATAGAAGGCGAAATGGCAGACACGACCAGTATTTTGCTGCGTGACTTCTACTTGCGAATCGCTCGCCATGAAGCGGCGCAACTGACTATCGGGCAATTCCGCGAACCGTTCAGTCAGGAAGAACTGCGCCCGGAACCGAGCCAGGACTTTGTGGAAAAATCGCTGGTCAATTTAATCGTTCCGGCGCGGAGTCCGGGACTTATGCTTTCGGGCGTTTTCAATAAAGGAACTTTTGAGTACCAGATTGGCTCGTTCAACGGCAAAGGCTTGCTGCGCGAGAATAATACCGGTACGCCGGAAAATGCGGTGCGACTGCGCTTTGCTCCATGGAAAAACGGCAAACAGTTCTGGCTCAAGGGGTTGGCATTTGGCGGCGCGTATGCACAGGGCAAAACGGCGACGGTTCCCAGTTTTCGTGGGCAGACCGACAGCCGCAGTTTCATCTTTTTTACGCCGGACACCGTAAGCGGCAAAGTGATTCGCGCCAACGGCGAAGTTACCTGGATGCTCGGTCCGGCGGCGTTACGCGCCGAATACGATCAGGTCAATCAGGCGCGGGATAATCTCGGCGCGAATGGAACGAATTTGCCGGGATTGGTAACGAAAGGCTATATGGCGCAGTTCACCTATCTGTTGACTGGTGAAACCAAATCCGAAAACGGCGCGACAACCCCGAAACGTAATCTCTTCAGTCGTGAAAACGGCAAGCCCGGTTTTGGCGCAATAGAGTTCAAAGCGCGATTCGACGATTTGGAAATCTCCGACAGCACCGCGAAATCCGACCGCGCTCAAACTCTCTATTTAGGCACAAACTGGTACTTATCTCGCTATGTTAAATATATGCTCGATTTCGGCTTTGAACGATTCAAAGACCCCTTGCGGTCGCCAAATCCGGCAGATAAAAATTACTTCGTCATCCTCAGCCGTATCCAGGTGGCGTTTTGAAGATCAGAACCGGGAGCGGTAGCGACCGGGTAATGATCTCTTACCCGGTCGCTACCGCTCCCGGTTCTGACTTGAGCTTTAGGAATCGAATGTCCATTGTTCTTGAAAAGATTACCAAACGCTATGGCAGCCAGTGGGTCGTTGACCATGTGACGCTGGAAGTCGCTGATAAAGAGCTATTCGTTTTGCTTGGCTCCAGTGGCAGCGGCAAAAGCACTATCCTCAGAATGATTGCCGGACTTGCCGAACCTTCAAGCGGGCGCATCATGCTGCACGGGCGCGATGTTACGCACCTGTCGCCACAGCAGCGCGACACTGGCTTTGTCTTTCAGAACTACTCCATCTTTCGCCACATGACGGTCTCGAAGAATATCGAATTCGGCTTGAAAATTCGCAAGGTGGGCAGAGCCAAACGAGCGCAAAAGACCAATGAATTGCTCGACCTTGTCGGGCTTGCCGGATTGGGCAACCGCTACGCGCATCAATTATCCGGCGGGCAGCAGCAACGGGTGGCGCTGGCACGCGCTCTGGCGTATGAGCCGAATGTGTTATTGCTTGATGAACCGTTCGGGGCGTTGGATGTAAAGATACGCGCTCAACTTCGCCGCAGCCTCAAAGAGATTCAGCAACGGCTCGGCGTGACAACGATTCTGGTGACCCACGATCAGGAAGAGGCATTTGAACTGGCAGACCGCATCGGCGTGCTGGAACGCGGGCGACTTCTGGAAGTCGAAGAAGGCGAAAAACTTTATGCGCGTCCGCGTACTCTCTTCGCCGCCACCTTTCTTGGCGCAAGCAACATTTTGCTTGGGCGCGTCGAACAAGGACTGGCGCGATTTGGCGCGTTGACGCTGCCGATTCCTGATGAAGCGCCGCACGACGAAGGCGAACGAGTGCAATTACTCTTTCGCCCCGAACAGGTGGCGTTGAGCGCCGCCGCCTTAGCGTCTGATGTGCCGGTAATCGGCAAAGGTACAATAGCGGAACAGAATTTTACCGGCGCATTGCGACGGCTGCGCCTGAAGCTGCCGCCGCTTGCCAAGACGCGACAGATTGCGCCGCCGCCGCCATTCGGTGAAGAAAGTTTATTGATTGATGCGGCGTTGCCATCCGAAACGACATTAAATGGTGAGGAACTTTGGGTCGGGCTGCGCGACTGGACAATTTTGCAACCACCGCAGCCGCATCTGTTGGTTTGCGATTCCGGCGCTGGCACACTCGCGCCGCTTGCCTTGACGAAATTGCTGGCGGACAAATTGGAAGCATCAACAACCGTGCTGGCAATTACGGAAAATCAAAAAAGCTCGGAAGCGATGTCCGATAAACTCAAAGAGCGACGGCAAAACGCCGGGTTAGCGACAGCCGCCACGAGTTTTCGCTATGGCAATGTTGCCGAACAGATAGCCGCCGAACAAGCCGAGTCGCTTTATGATTTTCTGGTAATGATGCCGGACGACAGAGAGCCACGTCTGCCGGGGCGCAATACTTTGACCCGACGATTGGGGAAGACGTTGGTGAGCGTTCTCAGTCAGGCGGAGATTCCTGTGCTGGTCGTCAAAGGCGAGCGCAAGCAGATTAACCGCATCCTGATTTGCACGGCGGCAGGCGAACCGGGAAAGAGTGACATCTGGGTTGGCGGGCGACTGGCGCGGCGACTTGATGCCGAAGCTATGCTCTTCTTTGTGGCTGTCGAATCGGATGAAGTGGACACCTTGACGCGCAGCCATCTGGATCGCGGCGCGGCGACCTTACGCTCGCTCGGCGTCAACTATCAGGTTCATGTACGTTTCGCACAAACGCCCGTCGAGGGCATCATAGCCGAGATGAAAGCGGGCGATTACGACCTTGTGGTGATTGGCAGTCAGGCGGCGGGCTTGCGGTCGCTGCTCAAATATAACAAGGTCATGCTCGAAGTTTTAGCACAGGCTGACCGCCCCATTTTGGTCGTGCCAACCGATAAGGTTTGATGGCTTTCGTGTTCGTCGTGGATGGCTTACACTTCTGTTTTTATCAACTCAATGAGGAGAAACCGCACTTGGTCAGCACAGAAGAGAAACAGCGCACTCGTAAAATCATCAGTCTGCTCAGAAAAACCTACCCGGACGCGCATTGCAGTCTGAACTTCACCACTCCGCTTGAACTGTTGATAGCGACAATTCTTGCCGCACAATGCACCGATGAGCGCGTCAATATCGTCACGGCTGATTTGTTCCGCAAATATAAAAGCCCGGCTGATTATCTGCGTGTGCCGGTTGCGGAATTGGAACAGGACATTCGCTCCACAGGTTTTTATCGCAACAAGGCAAAAGCCATTCAGGGCGCAAGCAAGCTAATGCTGGAAAAGTTCAACGGGCGCGTGCCGGAAACCTTCGAGGAGTTGCAGGAATTACCGGGCGTAGCGCGTAAGACGGCAAATGTCGTTATGGGCAATGCCTTTGGCGTCGCTTCCGGCGTTGTCGTAGATACGCACGTCTCGCGCCTCACGCAACTGCTTGGACTGACGCAGCACAGCCAACCGGAAAAGATTGAGCAGGATTTGATTCAACTTGTGCCGAAGAAAGATTGGATAGACTTCTCGCACCTGTTGATTTATCACGGTCGCGCCGTCTGCATCGCCCGCCGCCCGAAGTGTTCAGAGTGTGTCATGGAACGGCTCTGCCCTTCGTCACTATTGAAAGCATAGCGTCACACGGCTTTATGCATTTATTTCGCCGCCGCTTTTGCCATCGTTTCGCCGGGATGATAAGCGCGGACGAGGTTCGCTTTTATCTCTTCCAGCGTAAACCATGCCGGTTTGAATTGCTGCTTGGAGTACAATTCCGCCTGATCGAAATAATGCGGTGATGCCGGGTCATGGCTCTGTCCGAATTGCAACAGTGACCGCGCCTGTACCTTCGCGCCAAATTCGACGACGCTGACAAAGGAATGCCCGACGATGCCATAACGCCGCTTCTGCCCTTTGGCTTCCGGCGAGTAGAAATTAAAGACGATGCCGACGTAATCGCCGGGTCCACCCATTACCGGCAGGCTCGGTTTATCGTCGCTAAAGGCTTCCATAGAGCCGCTTGTATGAACGCGCTGAATGCGGTTGATGTCGCCCCATTTCACCTTCCACGTTCCCCACTTCTTTTCAAGGTCGCCGATAACAAATTCGAGAATCGCCACTTCAGGATAGGCATTGCCTTTTACCGCGCCTTGCGCCTGTGGCAACGTCCGCGTATATGCCCATATCGTAAAGACGGTCATTGCCGTTGAATCGAAGGTCGCCACAGCGTTCCAGTTTTTTAATGTGGCAATTACTTCGGCAGTCTTTTCGGCTTTCGCAGGGTCGGCGGTTTTCAACTTTTCCCATTCGGCAACCAGCGGCGGAATTTTGGTTTCGGCGTCAATGCAACGGGTATCGAAAGAGGCTTTCGCCCAATCGTCAAAGCTGAACTTCTCGCGCTCGGAAAGCACCCGGCGCGAAATGCGCGACCGCCCGTTGTCCGGTTCTGCGACCATATATTTCGGATACTTCTCTTTCATCGGGTTGCCATTGCCGACGCTGTTTTCTACCGAAAGAAACGGCGTGGCATTGCAGTTCTGCGCCCAGCCGGATGGTGGATTTGTCACTTGCGGCAATTCGTCGAGCGTGTGATAGCCCTGCCATTCCGTGCCGGGGTCGCTGCCGTCCACTGGCTTCGTCCAGTCGTATTTCGTATCGCGTTTCGGCACTGCGCCATAGTAGCAGTACCAGATATTGCCCTCGCGGTCGGCGTACAGGACGTTGAACATCGGCACAATGGTACGCGCCATTGCCGCTTTGAACTCTTTGAGGTTGCGGGCTTTGCCCATCAGGTACCGCTGTTCGAGGGCGCTGCCCGCTTCATCGAAACGCGCCATCCGCACCGCCATCGGTTTGTTGTCGCGCACTGCCATGATTGTACCGTGATGAGTGCGGCGCATCTTAAACATACGATCTTCGATGCCTTTGTCGGTCTTGACTCTGATGGTCTCCGTCCATTCGCTCGCCTGCCGATACTCATTGCCATAACGATAATTCAAAGGGTTCTTCGTGTCGTCAAACTTCTCTTCCCACGCATCAATAACATCGGGAGTGTTGACCGTGTGGCTCCAGCCGAGATTGTCGTTATGCCCAAGCGTCGGGAAGGGCGAACCGGGAAACGACGCGCCGCTCATGTTCCAGCCGCTATCGCTGTGAACATGACCCTCAATCCATTGTCCCGGACCGAAAAAAGGTTGATGCGGATTGACCAACAGCATGGCGCTGCCGGACGCGCTTTTTTTCGGGCTGATTGCCCACGTATTCGAGCCAATCATTCCGGCAATCTCCTGCTCGTCAGCTATGCGCTCATCCTCTTCCGCTTGCGGAACCGGCGCAAGCCCGACGACTATGCCACCCGCTTTCACCTCCTGCACCGAAGCGCGTAATTCATTGGGTCTGAATCCCAAGCGGCGGAAGATGAAGAGTTGATATTGCGCGAAGCGATTGAACGCCAGCAGATGCCATGGCTCAAAGCGGGTAATCAAGCGCGGCTTCACCTGCGGATGCGTTTCCAAATAATAGTTCAAGCCGTCGGCGGTGGCGCGGCACATCTCCTGCGAGGCTCTGCCGAGTTTCTTGTAGTCATCCTGCGCCAGACGAATAATGCCGAGCTGCCGGTTGATGATGTCCGAGTCCAGAGCGCGACTGGTGTTCCCGGCTCCGGCGGTCAGTATGCCGTTCTCGCCGTAGACTTCGCAGGCGCGACCGATGGCTTGAATATAACTGTCCTCAATCTGCCAGAAATTGTCCTCCGCCTGCGCTTGGATGAAGCCGAACATAACGCTGTAATCGGTCGGACCGTAGACGTGCGGCACGCCCCATTTATCGCGGTAGATGGTGACGGAGCGAGCCACTTTATCGAGCGTCGGGTATTTGGTTGGCGCTTGAGCAAAAGCCGGAGTCGGTCCCTGAGTAAGCAACAAAACAAAGACGATGAGGATGGCGGACAGCCGCAATGATTTACGCATTTTTTCTCCCGTGCAGGTCAGCAAGATGGCGGACAGAAGTTGTTTGAGCCGCAAACAGGATTTATCACAGGCGCATCGGCACAAGCAAGCGTCAGCAAGAAAATCAGCCGTTTAGTAGTAAACCGAATCTTGAAATAGGCTCAACGGAAAAAAGATAACGCACAACAAATCATTGTTGTGCGTTATCTTTTATATCGCAGATAGTTGAAAAGTCTTTTACTTCAAAGCGGCTTCGATTGCCTCAGCCATCTTCGGGTCTTCCGGCTTATCTTTTTGCGAGAAGTGGGCGAGGACTTTGCCATCTTTGCTGACGAGGAATTTATTAAAGTTCCAGGTAATCTCGCCGCCGTTTTCAGGATTTTCGGTCAGATATTTATAGAGCGGGTGTTTGTCGTCGCCTTTAACTGAAATCTTCGAGAACAGGGGGAAGCTGACGCCATATTTGAGCGAGCAGAATTCTTTAATCTCTTCGTTGCTTCCCGGTTCTTGTTCCTTAAAGTTATTTGCCGGAAAGCCCAGAATGACTAAGCCTTTGTCTTTATAAGTAGTATAGAGCTTCTGCAAGCCTTCATACTGCGGCGTGTAGCCGCAACGGCTGGCGACATTGACGATGAGCAAAACTTTGCCTTTATAGCTGCTCAATTTTATATCTTTGCCGTCAATGTTTTTCATAGTGAAATCATAGACCGATTTGTATTCGCTGGGTGTCATAGCTGGCTCCGATTTAATGGAAATTGCTTTTACAATGGACAGACAGGCGATGGAAAGCGCCACCGCGCCGATTAACAACAGACTCTTCTTCATACGATTCTCCTGAGTAGATTTTTGCATTATGCCTGAAGAGGAATTATGACGGCTCTTTTCTGTGAGTCAACCGATTTTGAGTGATTTGCTTTTCATTTCAACCACGCCTCGCTAATTTTTACGTCTACTTCTACCGGGACGCTGTGAATAAATTCGCGGGCGGCGGCTAACATCTGCGCTTCCATGATATGAGCACATTCTTCAGCTTGCGAGTCGGCAACTTCGACGACGATTTCATCGTGAACGCAATTGACAATCTGCGCGTCAAGCGGTTTGAGCGCGTCATAAAGCAATGCCAGAGCGCGTTTGACAATATCGGCATTGGAGCCTTGAATCGGGGAGTTTTTACCGAGTCGTTGCGTGGCGGCAATCTGTGAACGGTCATTGACATCAAACGTAAACGCAATTAGTCGTCCTGAACGGGTGCGGTTCTGGCGCTCCTGCACCGCGACATCAGCGGCTTCGCGCAACCACTTCGCCATACCCTTATAAGTTGCCAGATACTTCTTCAACAAGACTTCAGCTTCGTCGGCGGTGCAGAGGATTCGCGCTGCCAATCCCGGCGCTCCTAGCCCATACATAATGCCGTAGTTGAGTTGTTTTGCCGCGCCGCGTTGGGTTTTGGTCACGGCTTCCAGCGGCACATTAAACATCTGACTGGCAGTGACGCAGTGTAAATCATCGCCGGAGACGAAGGCTTTAATGAGTTCCGTATCCTGTGACCAGTCGGCAAGAATCCGTAATTCAATCTGTGAATAATCGGCAATGCAGAGTTTTCTGCCTTGCGGAGCGCGAAAACAGGAACGGTACTCGGTAGTGTTGGGAACCTGTTGCAGGTTCGGGTCAGAGGCGCTCATTCTGCCGCCAATCGCGCCAATCTGCCGGAAGTCGGAATGGATGCGCTTGGTGGTCGCGTGAATGTGATTCAGAAAGTTTGCGCCATAGCTCGATAACGATTTTTTGACATGGCGATACTCAAGCAGTTTTTCAATCACCGGATGCTGCCGTGCCAACGCTTGCAACTGCCAGCCCCGTGTGCCTTCCAGCTTGATGCCCATACGCCCTAACGCTTCCGTCACTTGCGCCGGACTGTCGAGATTGATAGTCGGCTCATCAAAGAAAGAAAGTTGCGGCACGCCGGATGCCAGTTCGCGTTTTAATTCAGCTGAAATCTTCTGATACTCAATTTCACGTTCGGCAACCAGTTTGCGCCAGCAATCGGCTTCTACTGCCATGCCTGCCAGTTCCATCGCGGCTATTGGTAAGACACACTCAAATTCAATCTTTGCCGCGTCCAACATTCTGAGGTCGGTCAACTCCTGTGCCAAGCGTTCGCGGAGCGGCAAAAGCAAAGCCGCATCTTTGGCAGCATATTCGTACTGTTCCGCCGAAAGGTCGCCCGACCAATCGCTCACTTGCAGACTTTTATCGAGCGGCATTGCAAGATAGCGTTCGGTGATGGCAGCGAGACTGTTGCCGCCTTCGCTGCGCCCCGCGCCGATGAGTTGACTGGCGAGCATGGTGTCAAAAACGCCGCGCACTTCAACGCCGAAATGGTGCAACAGCATCTTCAAATCGAATTTGGCATTATGAAAAATCTTGACGGGTTGCGGTGCGGTAAAGAGCGCCTTGAATTGCGGGTTTTGGAAAGCATCTACGTTGAACAAATCTATGACAAAGACTTGTTCCGGCAAGGCAATCTGTACAAGACGCACCCGACTGGTAAACGGGTCAAGCCCGGTGGTTTCGGTATCAACGCCTAGTATCATTTGATGCGACGCAGCGTTAATGAGTTCTCTAAGAGCTTCGGGTGTCGTAATAAGTTTGGTCTGCAAGTTGCTCACTGATTCTCCGTTCCTCTATAGTGAAGATTGTTACATCGCTTGAGGAGATGAGCAATCGGATATTGTGAATGAGGTAGTTATTATGAAACGAATGACAATTTCTTTTTTGCTCTTATTATTGCCGCTTCTGCTGGCATCAGGTCACGCGCAAAGCACAGGCGAAGTAAAAGAAGTCGCTTTGGGCGAAGAGTTCACCGTCAAAGTAGGGCAACAGGTAAAAATCAAAGATACGAAGATAAAGCTGACATTTCTTGCCGTGCCGCAGGATTCCCGTTGCCCGTCTGATGTTGCTTGTGTGTGGGCTGGCAATGAATGCGAAGCTCGATTTAGAAGTAAAGAAAGCAAAGCGACAGTCAAAGCAACTCTCGCTCAATACCACTCTTGAGCCGAAAATTGCTCTCTATAAAGGCTATCAAATCAAATTGGTCAAGTTGTCGCCCTATCCGGTAACGACTTCGCGGATCAATCCCGATGACTATGAAGCAACGATGGTGATAACTAATTAATCATTCACGTTACGCAGCAGAGAGGCAAACCACAATCATTAGGAGCGGGTGTTAGAGTTCAAGCTTCAGCTTGGTAGTAGATTGACAAGCAGACCGCTAAAGAGTACGACGAAGGCTATCAACCATAAGATAAGCAAAAGGAGATTCGGAAGAAACCGCAAGTTTCGCCTGCTCCAGCTACGACCAAGCTGAAGCTTGAACTCTAACGCCTGTCGCCAAGCGGTGCGGTTGCCTCGTCCGTAAGATAAGTTAATAATGCAAACCATGAAAGAGAATGGCGCAACGAATCCTGTAGCGTTAGCCAAAGAGCGACGCGAACAATTTATGCAACACATCGGCAGTGGCGGCGTGGCGATATTTCCCGCCGCCCAGATGACCATTCGCAACAGCGATGTTGACTATGAATACCGGCAGGAGTCCGATTTCTATTATCTGACGGGATTTGAAGAGCCGAATGCTGTTGCCGTCTTTAATCCTGACCATCCCAAACATAAATTCACCCTCTTTGTGCAACCGAAAGACCGCAAGATGGAGGTCTGGACGGGCTGGCGTGCCGGGGAAGAAGGCGCACGGCGGGACTATCATGCCGACGCCGCTTTCACGATTGATAAACTCGATAAAGAGTTGCCCAAGCTGATTGGCAAAGCGGAACGACTCTATTACCGTTTTGGTACACCAGCATTCGATAATCGCATCGTTTCGCTGATGCGCCAGTATCAACGCCAGCGACAACGCAACGGCTTTGGCTTAAAAGCGGTAATTGACCCCGCCGATATTCTTCACGAAATGCGCCTCATCAAAAGCGACGACGATTTACGGGCGTTGCGCCGCGCCGTTGATATTACGTGCGAAGGCCACATAGCGGCGATGCGGGCATTGCAGCCCGCTATGCACGAATACGAAATCGAAGCGGTCATCAATCACACCTTTCGCAAACTCGGCAGCCAGCGACACGGTTACGCGCCCATCGTCGGGGCGGGCGCAAATGCAACGGTGCTGCATTACACCACGAATAACGCGCCGATAAAAAAAGGCGATTTATTGCTGATTGACGCCGGTGCGGAATATGGTTACTACACCGGCGATGTGACGCGCACCATGCCGGCAAGCGGCAAATTTACCAAAGCGCAACGCGACGTATATAAAGTTGTGCTTGACGCTCAACTGGCAGCAATCGCGGCGGTCAAACCCGGCGCGACCTTTATTGACCCGCATAATGCCGCCGTGCGGGTATTGGTTGAAGGCTTGCTCAAATTAGGATTACTGCAAGGCGATGCAGCAAAGATTATTAAAGCGAAGAAGCCTTACGAGAGATTCTATATGCACCGCACGAGCCACTGGCTCGGCATGGATGTTCATGATGTTGCGCCGTACAAAGTGGGCGACGACTGGCGACGACTTGCGCCGGGAATGGTATTGACGATTGAACCGGGATTGTACATCGCCGAAGATTTTGATGATGTGGATGCGCGGTATCGCGGCATCGGCATTCGCATCGAAGACGATGTGCTGGTGACAGAGAACGGCAACGAAGTCTTATCGGCGCGAGCGCCCAAAAAGATTGCTGAGATTGAAGCGTTGATGAATGGTCACGCACCATGAGGTAGCATAGACTTTAGTCTGTGTGGTTAGCAAAGACACAGACTAAAGTCTATGCTACCTCCTCGCCCGCCTTTTTCTTATCATCTATAATTCTCTAAACTTACCAACTACTTAACCCGCATCGTCGGATCGCCCAGCAAAATCCACGTTCGCCGGATGTCCTGATTACTGATAGATGATTTTGCCTGCCTCGCCGCTTCTCCCAGGGTTGCGCCGTCCAACGCCCGGTAGAATGCCTGACTCATCAAAGCGTGTTCCTGTGGCAGGCTCAAGCCTGATGATGTCCAGACCGCAACCGCGCCGCCGCGCTCTGCTTTGAGTAACGATTCTGCCAGCGACTCCACGCCGGCAGCGTGAAAATAGCCATTCAGACAGGTCATCATCACAAAGATTGGCAGCCGCGCATTGCTCAGATTGCGGGCATCCTGCGCGGACAATAGATTGCCGCGCCAGAGTTCCGCCGAGCCATGCCCGTTATAATTCACGAATCGCTGCCCGCGATTGAGCGCATCCAAAAGACGCGCTTTTGCGGCATTCGCCTCAAGCCGTCCGCGTTGCAATTCTTCAACCGTCAATTTCGCTTGCAGAATCGGTTTCACCTGCTCGCTTGCCAGTTCAAAGTTGTAGCTGTCGTTGGCGTCGCTTACGAGTAAGGCTGAGGCGGCAAAGCCGGTGCGGTCTGTAAAGAGGATTTTGGAAACCAACTGCGTCGCTTCTTCTATAGTCCCAACCGGCAAGCGTCCGACGGCAATTTCCGGCGTTCCGTCGTTATTGAAATCGGCGAACCAATCATCCGAAGCGGTTTCCAGATACTCCGTATCCAGCAACTTCGTCGGCACACTGTCCGCGTCGCCCAAGCCAAGATAATTTCGCGCATCGAAAGAGGCATCCGCCGCCAGCATCACAAAGCGCGGTTTGATCGTCCAACTGCTCCGCGCCAGCAACAGAAAATCTTTTACGCTCTGCGGCGCTTTATTGCCGAAATTGAATTCATCATAGATGTCTTCAATATCAACAAGCATCGTTTTGATGCCGTTGCTCTCCCGAATCGCTTGCAACTGCTCGAAGGCGGGCAGAAGATCGCTGCGGGAGATAATCAGGAAATCGGCGGCATTGCCGCTATCGCGCAGGTTCGACGGGCGATTGGCGCTAATCGCCAGAGGTCGCCGCGCCTGTTCTGTCGCCATCGCAACCAGTGAACGCAAGCCATTTTCAGTTGCCGCAACCGTGACAGAGTAGATGCCTTTTGTCTCCTGTACTCTGCCGGTCAATTCCTGTACCGCATCCGCGTTGGTCACATCGAAGACGCGAAGCTGATTGGACGTAAAGCCGCCGATGGTGACTTCCTGCCGCCCCAACGCACTGAACTTCAAAGCGTCGTTGTCTGCCGTGTAAATGTGTTGGTAGCTGAGGCGCAGGCAATCAACCAGCGATACATCGGCGGTTGAATTTTCAGCCGTTAAGCGTACCGAATTTGTACCTTCACGCAACAGGGTATGAGCGAAACTGAATTTTCCTGTGCCGCTGTCCTGTGCGATAAAGATTACTTCGCCGACGCTTGTGCCGTTGATTTCTACTAAGACGCGGTGCGGCAGATTGGTCACGCCTTGCAGCGTCACTTCCAGCGTTGCCCGTTCGCTTGCTTTCAGGTCAAGATTTGATAGCGCCAATGTCTGCTCAACCGGAGTGGGCGTTACCACCGCGCCGAAAAAGTTCTCTTTGTCGCCGTTCTTTAATGCCGCAAAGTAGATTGTCCGGTCTTTGCGCTCGATGGTCTGCGTGAAACTTCTGCTCGTAGCAGGTGCGCCTTCGCCTTTCGTTGCGCGGATTCGCAGCCCCGGCGTTTTACCAATGACGAGCCAGTATACGCGTTTGTCGGTTGCCGGAGTGTCCAGCCCGACGCCGTAAAATTCAAGGCTCGCTGTTTCATCAAAGCGCCCGTCTTTTCCGGCTGTGGTGCTGACAGGGATTTCGCGCCCGTCAGCGTACATCTGTAGCAACGTCGCATCAACATCTTTGCCGAGTCCGGCGCTGCCGAGTTCGGCTTGCGACAGACGATACCAGCCTTCGCGGTTGACGACGATTTTGATTGCCGCTTGTCCGGCAAAAATCGCCTGTTTGCTCGTATCGGCGGCGGTCGGGCGTGAGGCGACGGCAACCGTTTCCGTAACTTTTGCATCATCGGTTTGCGCCTGCCGGTTGCCGATGCCACTGAGCGCCGATGCTTGTGAACGCGAGGGCGGTGCGCCGCCAACCGCTTTGGAATAAAACGGTCCGTGCCACGTTGAATAGCCGTTCAAATCCATATCTTCAAGCCAGTATGCGGCGGCTTTGCCGGTAGTCTTGTCCCACCACGCATAGGTTTCACCAGCAAACAGCGAGGCGGTTGCCGTCAATGACGACCCGGCGACGATTTGCCGGTTGAGGCGTTCGCGTCTGCCGTTCTCTTCGCGGTAGAGGTTGAAGCCGAGATTGCTGACTTCAAAGCCAGTCTGCCATTCAAGAAATACGCCGTTGTCATAGCTTTCGGCATTGAAAGAAATCAATGTCACCGCCGTCGGGCTTGAGGTGCAGGAGGACGGAATACCGGCATTGGTAAGAGTCACGGAATCCACAAACCAACCGACTTCGGCATTCGAGTCATCATCGCCGGCGTGCCAGCGCAGTTTGGCGGTCTGTCCGGCAAACGAAGCCAGATTGACCGTGACCTGCGTCATGGCTCCGATAGCGCCGCCGCTCCACGCCTTCGATCCGCCTATCGGATTGCCAAAGCCGGTTGAGATGGTCGAAGTAAAGCCCCCGGCAGTGAAAGCGGCATCGGGCATGACGCTCCAAGTCATGCCGTTATTGGTAGAGATTTCCAGCGTCCCGCCATCGAAATCGGTTTCAAAGTTGAAAGTATGGCGGAAACTGAGCGTTGTTGAAGCGTTGATAACCAAGGAAGGCGAAACCAGCACGCGGTCGGAAATGATTGTCTGACTGGCGGAAAACCACGAGTGCGTCGGCGTGTGCGATTGCGCCGTTGACCATACCCAATCCACCGCTTCGGTGATCGCTTGATGCGTCCATCCGGCATTGTCGAAACCGCCGCCGGATTGCGAGCCTTCAAAGGTTTCCGTAAAGGTTCCGACAACGATTGGTCCCGTCGGTACGCCGCTTCTTTCAATGCTGTTGGTCTCCTGCGAAAGATTCGACGCATCCACCGCCCGCACGATGTAATAAAACGTCGTGCCGTTGGTCAGTTGCGAACCGGAATCGTTGTAACTGGTTCCGGTCAGCCCGGTGGCGATTAAGTTACCGGGGCTTGGCACAAAGCCGGAGGTTGTCGAACGATAGACATTGTAGGTGATGCTGCCGCCACAAGGAGCAGTTGCCGCCGACCACGACAGATTCAGCCTACAAGTCGCCGCCGCCGCGTTTGTAACCGAAGTCAACCCCGCAAAGGTCGGAGCTAGTGTGCAAACTCCGGTTGCGGTTGCCGAAACACAACCCGACGCCACTGAATCGCACGTCCCGCCGGAGTCCACGCCCACTACCTTATAAGCATAGGTTGTGCCGCCCGATACTGTAGTGTCGAGATAAGAAGTCCCGGATACTCCTGACGCCAGCACGATGTAATTCGTCGCTGACGCGCAGTTGCCAATGGCGCGGAGAATTTTGAAGGTCGTCGAAGCCGGTGTGCCGTTCGTCCAGTTGACCTGAATCTGATTATTAGCAGGCACAGTGGCGCTGACGATGTTGGGCGTTCCCGGCGCAGTGCAGGCGGAAATCTTAGCCGTCCAGATTTCTTCTCTGGCATTGTTGCGGCGGTCTGTCCACGACGGGTAGAAGACGCCATTGTATGCGGTCAAGCCGTTATAGTCGCCATATTGATTGCCACTGTCAGCGCCGGAAATCGTTTCATCGGTCTGCGCCGTCGTAACTTTTATTGCTGTCCCCCAGGTCAACCCGTCATCAAGCGATTCCTGATACCAGATATCAGTCTTTTTGCGTCCGGCGTCGCTCACCGTATCGTAATAGATAATGCCAATGCGTCCGGTTGTTTCATCCACCGCCAGCCATTGATTGAACTGGTCATTCAACGATGCCTGATGATTGATTCGCACAGGCGTTGACCAGGATGTGCCGCCATTGGTCGAACGCGAAAACCAGATTCGCGTCTTGCAGGGCGACGCGGTATTCGCTCCCGGTTCATTAGCAGGTAGGTTGCAACCGGCATCGCCGCTTAAATCCGTCCAGGTGGCATAGACCAGATTCTTTGCGGCGGTGCGATACGCGCCGAGTGTGACATAGATAAGAGCGCGGCGGTTATTGAATGATGGGATGCCGATGTCGAAAGAACCGAATGAAGTGGTAATCTGCACCGGCGAACCATAGGAAGCGCCGCCATTGGTTGATTTGACGACCACAATTCTGCGGCTGCCGGTGTCGGGCCACGACCCAAAGATATCGCCGAAGCTATTGGTCTTGACATCAGCGCCGATTCCCGTGCCGGTTGTCTCTGCGCCGCTCACCTGAATCGGCGTTGCCAGCCAGGTGCCACCGGCTCCGGCGGTGCGCCGGCTCATAAATACCGGCGCGTTGTTGTGCCAGATCGCGTATGTCTGATTGAAAAACGGCGAAGTCGGGCTATGGTCTATCCACACCATCTGTTTATCTACGCTGTTTTGTGTGCCGGATGCCGTTGCCTCAAATGTCCACGTCGCGCCGTTATCCGTAGAAAAATAGTTACGCAGCCGTAGATTTGCGCCTTGAATGCCGAGCGTTGAAGACCACGCTCTGCCATCGGATGTCCAATCAACCGTCGGGTCGGAATGCAACGTATCAGGACTTACGAAAGGCAAAGTCGTCTGCCCCCAGGTTACGCCGCCATCGGTTGAGAAGTATTGCCCTTGTGCGCCACTGCCGCCGATGTTGTTGGAAGCGACAATAATCTTTTGCGGGTCGAAGAAGTTGATGCGAATATCGGATTCGCTCCGCGCCACCGATTGCAAACCGGAAGTCCGCACATTCGCGCCGATAACCGGGTCGGCTTTCTCACCCGGCATAATCAATGGTTCGCGTTCGCCTGCTTTGAGGTCTTGATGGGTCAACATCCATTCGTGAACCTCTTTCAATACGAAGGGATAGCCGCCCGTCGGGTCAGCGCCGGAGTAGTTGCCTTCCGGGTGCGCTTTGCGCCAGTAAACGCGCAACCATAACGGTATGCGAATTTTGTCATTCGCCTCTTCCGGGCGCAGTATTGAAAAGTCCTGATTCTCGCGGATGAGTTGTTCTAGGGCGCTGCCGGGAATCACCTTATCTTTTGCCAACTGTTGCGCCAACGTCGGAAAATTTGCTGCGGGTGAATTTCCTGACGGACGATTGCTCTGCCCGCCGGATTGCGGGTCTGTGGGCGGCGCGGTGGCGTGAACCTTGTGACCGGCTAAGAGCGCAGGCAGACTGACAAGCAGTAATGCCGTAAGAATCAACAAGACGCGAATGTTGATAAGACGAATTTTCATACAACTCCAGATAGACATTTGAACGTGGGGCTAGCCGTACTTTACTCCGATAAGGCTTTGTTGCACAAATTACCCGTTTATTATCAATGATTTAACTAACCGAAAAACGTCCCAAAATGGCGATTTCAAGGTTTTCAAAGAGTTAAACTATTGATTTATATGCTTTTATTTGTGCAACAAAGCCCTCCGATAAACCTGTTGGTTATTGTGGGAGGTAACTTCACCGAAAAGCGAAGGTTGCATGATAGACCGAAATCCCCGTTTCAGGAAGGCAAAAATAGAGGTTTTCTTTACCGAATGTGTGACCGTTTCTTGGTCGCGTAGCGACACAATGAGTTTAGCCGTGTCTTTCAAGGCACGGGAGCCGAGGGGCAAGCATTTTCGCGTCGCGTCAGCGACGATTGATTCCGGCTTATGTGCAAATTCAACCGTCGCTACGCGACGCGATGGCGGTGTTGACTCGATTCCGTGCCATAAATGACACGGCTAAACTCACAATGTCACTACGCGACCAAGAGAAGAGGATAGGCTCTTATGAAAAGAGTCGCACATCAGATGTTTTCTTTAATTTTCAAGATAGCGAAAAGTCTTGACCTTTCGCCAGCCATTCTGTAGCATCGCCGTACCTCACAAAAAACCTTCCTCACAACACCATAAGCAAGACTGACGATCTGGAGGCAACCGTTATGAAGTCCGTTTTACAGTCTGTCTGTTTTTCACTGCTCGCGCTGCTGGCGTTGTCTGTAAATGCGATGGCGCAAACTCCGAATCCTTACACCGGCGAAAAGACGCCCAACGGCAGGGAGGTCTGCGCCGACTGGGTTCACGACCAACACAAGACGCTCGCGCCCGACGGCAACTATTACAAGACCTGGCATCCGCAGATTGACCCGACCTATGGCTGCGTCTTTGGTCATGAACACGGCTCCGACCCGCGCAAATTCATCGGCTTTGCTCAAAGCGGAATGCCCGCTTTTGGCTATGCGGCGGCGGTTGGCGACCATCACGACGAAATCGAAGCGCACGCCGGTTTCAAAGTCTATGTCGTCAATGATGATCTGCGCGGCAAAGCGTGGATGCTAACTTTGCATCAGGGCAGCGGCAGCCCGCGTCGCGCCTTTATTCAGCATCACACGGCTGAGATTTGGTTGATGAAGCGCAAAACCAAAACCTTGCTGGCGCACGTCAATCTATTGGCGGATTTCGGCGCCTATGTGCCGAATTGCCCGAATACGCCCGGTGCGTTTCCGTTTCGCTCCGTGCCGCAAGCCGGCTGTGAAAGCGTCTATGAATCGTGGAACCCCGACATCAATGTTGGCGGCTATTTCCGGGCGACGCCGAATTTTGACATAGACAATGCCACAACACGCATCAACCCGGCAGACCCGACCGGAACCTATGCCAACACTGCCGCTTGCGGAGGGAACGATCCTTTTGGCTGGGACAGCTATTGCAAAGGCGATAAACGCAGCATGGCGCACCCGCGCTGGGTCTTGAACAATACCGGCGCAAGCAGCACGTTTTACACCGACGCTTACGGCAACCTGATGGACGGAGCCGGAGCCGGACGCATTGAGCAATTTGTCAAACGCGGCGCATTCGTGGATGAATCTTCCGAATGCTGCGGCAACACCGTCGTTTACGTGATGCAAACCCCGTCAAAAGGCGGCTTCTTCGTCAATCAAAGCCGCGCCACCGGACAGGGGCAAACGGTCAATTTTGAATATCCAAGCTACACCATTCGCTGGAAAAATTGACGGGTGTAAACGACTGTATAAAAGAAGTTCAGTGTTACGCCTGATAGCGTTTGAAAAAATAAGCGGATAAGCGTTTGCGCCGGAGGCGCAGTGGAGAGTAGCCTGCGGTAGAGCCGCAGGAATTGGGTTGCGCCGCGATTCTCGCGCCCTGACGGCGCAGGATGCGGTTGTCCGATTCTTGTTTCAAAGAACATCAGGCATGATTTGCCAGGTGCTTTTCACGCCTATAGGCGTAACGCTGAACCTTTCTCTCCAACCTGACAATCTGCTTGACGACGTAACCAATACGATACTACAATAATACTAAATTGTAAAGAAGTGGTACTATATCATCTATTCGGGGCGGGACAGATGAAACAGCGCATTGCTTCTCTACAACAAGGCAAAGCACGCCTACCGGAAGGCGCGGCGTGAATAGGTAGGAGTGTCTGCGGGCGACATAGGGCAGTAGCGGTGAAGAGATGCAGGGATGAACCGATGAGGAGTTGCCGTTAAGAAATTGTTGTCATGAAAAAAATGCGCCAATGCAATTCGCCGTTGCCGACGTGAAAATGGCACAGATGCGAAACTGAAAAATGGCACCGATGTAAAGCGGCGCAACATTGCTCACGAAAATTTTTGCGCCAATACAGAAAGAAAAAAATTGCGCCGATACAGAATCAAGAAAGGGAAAGGCAGAAAGGCGGTTACACAGAAAGAGCATTACAATAACGGTACGGATATGGTGCAACAAAAAATTGCGCCAATGCAGAAATGAGTTGCAGAAATGAAAAATGGCACAGATGCAACCCCCATTTTGGAGTGCGGTAACTGGTTACCGCTTTGGGTTTGCGACAAAAGCGGTGAGCCGTCGCCGCACGCCAAAAAAATTGCGCCAATACAAAGCGGAAAAATTGCGCCGATACAACTTCGGTTGCAGATGAATACGAAAATTTTTGCGCCAATACAATTACAATATAAAAGGAGGTATAAAATTGTACGAATATAGTGCAAAATAAAACTTGTCAGCCGGTGTTTCTTCAAAAAAAAGGCACCGATGCAGAGAAAAAAGCGCCAATACAGAAACTTCTGTAGCAACGACGCGGAAAAATGGCACAGATGTCACGCGGTTGACCGATGCTCAGATAAAATTTTGCGCCACTGTAGTGCGCCCTGTAGTCTTTCGTGCAAAAAATAGCGCCGATACAAAAAGCGAACGGAAACGAACAATGGCAGCGATGCAGAAATAATCGCCGTAATTGTCTTACGACTCATCCTGAAAATGCGGCAGCTTATTGCATTTTCGTTGTCGGGTCGCCAAGCAGTATCCAGCTTTTCCGCACATCGCTATCACTGATTTCCGCTTTAGCTCGCTGTATGGCTTCGCCGAGCGTCAGATCACGATTGCTAAATAACAGGCGGTAGAGAGCCTGATTCAGCGTCGCCTGTTCATCCGGCAGAGTCAGCGCCGAGGATGCCCAGACGGCTATCGCGCCGCCGCGTTCCGCCGTCAGCAAGGCTTCGCCGCTTGTCTCGTTCATCGCGTCATGAAAATAGCCATTCAAACAGGTCATCATGACAAAGAGCGACAGTTTATCGCGGTTGGTCAACGAGCGGGCATCCGCCGCTGTCAACAGGTTGCCGCGCCACGCGCTCATTGAGCCGTGTCCGGTGTAATTCACAAGGCGCGGTCCGCGATTGAGGGCTTCGAGTAGTCGCGCTCTCGCCGTCGCGTCATCCGCTTGTGAACGCCATAACTCGCGGGCTTCGAGGTTCGGCGGCAACAGCGAGCGTAAGCGCCGGCTTGCCTGCTCGAAGTCGAAACTGTCATTGCGGTCGGCAACCAGTAAGACCTCGTTTGACGATGCCGCTTTGTTGTAGGCGATGAGTTTATTGATAAGCAGATTTGCGGCGGTGACGGTGCGAACCGGCAAGCGCCCGATTGCCATTTCCGGTACACCGTCATTATCGAAATCGGCGAACCAGTCATCTGAAGCAGTTTTCAGATAGCTGGTCGCAAACGGTTTCGTTGGCACAAGGTCGTTGTCGCCGAAGCCCAAGTCGTTGCGGGCGTCATAACTGGCATCACCGGCAAGCAGCACAAAGCGCGGTTTTTGCTGCCAGTTGAATGCCGCAAATTGTAGAAAGTCCTTGATGGCTTGCGGCGTTTTGTTGCCGAAAGCAAATTCGTCGTAGAGGTCTTCGACATCAACGAGCAAGGTATTCAAGCCTTGTGCTTGACGCACTTCAGCGAGTCGTTGCAGGGGACTCAGCAACGCCGGAGGCGCGATGATAACAAAATCGGCGGCGTTGTTGGTTTGGCGCAAGGCAGACGGGCGATTTTGCTTGAGGCTGACAACGCTTTGCGTTTTTGCTTCACCGATGGCAAGCAAGCGGCGTTCGCCAATTCTGGCGGCGGTGACGGTGACGGCAAAATCATTGCCGGTGCGTTCTTCGCTCACCTCGGCGGTCACTTCCTGCACAGCGTTGGCGTCCGTAACATCAAAGACGCGAATCGCTTTGCCGGAGAAGCCGTTAATTGTCACCAACTCGCCGGGTTGCGCCGTAAAGCTCAACTCGTCATCATCGGCGCGAAAGGCGTGTTGATAGGTGACGCGGATTGCCTCGACCAGCGACACATCGCTCGCGCCGCGTTGACTCTGCAAGGTGATGAGATTATCGCCGTCGCGCAACAGTGAATGAGCGACGATGAAGCGTTCCGCGCCGCGTTGTTGCCCGCTAAAGTTGAGGGAGCCAATCAACGCATCGTTGACCCGAACGCTGACCTGATGCGCTTCTTCGGTGACGCCTTGCATGGCGATTTCGATAACGGCTTGGCGGTCTGTTGTGGCTTTGAGACTGGCGAGGCGGACAACTTGCGGCAAGGCGTTTGCGGTGACAACCGCGCCGAAGAAGTTATCGCCGTCGCCGTTCTTCAACGCCGGAAAGTAAGTTGTCCGGTCGCGGCGTTCGACCGTGCAGGCAAAGCTGTCATTGAGGCGAGCGCCTTTGTTAAGTGGCATTTTGCTGAGGCGTTTGCCGTCGCTAGCGCCAACGACGAGCCAATAGATTCGCGTATTGGTGGCGGGCGTGTCCAAGCCCAGACCGTAAAATTCCAGCGCGTCGCCCGTGTCAAAGCGATGGTCGGCTTCGCCGCTTACGACAATCGCTAGCTCTTTGCCGTCAATGTAGAGTTGCAACCGTCGCGGGTCAACATTGGCATCAAGTCCGGCGGCAACCAGTTCGCTTTGCGTCAGCCGCTGCCAACCGGTTTGCCGGACACCGATTTTAATTGCCGGTTGCGCTGCCAGATTGACGCTTGACGAGGCGAGCGATTGGTCAGCTTTGGAAGTAAATAGGGATTGCTTCGCCAGCACAAGTTCGGCTTTTGGCTGTACCACAACGGTTCTGTCTGTTGTCCTGCTGTCGTTGAGTTGAGCGAGCAGCAAGCTGTCCGTTGCGTCTATGGGTCGTTTGCCGGTCGCCTTTTCGCCGTAGAAAGGACCGTGCCAGCTTGACTGCCCGTTAAGGTCAACATCTTCGAGCCAGTAAGCAGCGTTTTGGCTTGCCGTATTGGTCGCATCCAGAAATCGGTAGGCTTGTCCGGCTGACAGCGCCGCCGTTGTCGTTAAAGCCGAACCGGCGAGGAGTTGCGGATTGACGGCTTCGCGTCTGCCGTTCGCTTCGCGGTAGAGATTGAAACCGAGATTGCGGACTTCATAGCCGGTTTGCCACTCAATCGCTACGCCGTTGTCATAGGCAATGGCTTTGCAGGAAATCAAACTGATGGCAGTCGGAGCCTGTTCATAAGCGCCAATATCGAATGCGCCGCTTGCCACGCGGTCTTGTCCGGCTTGATGCTTCACGTATTGGCGGGTGACATTGTTCGCGGCAACAGCGTTTGGGTGCAAAGTTGTACCGTTATTGATACAGTTCGACAATGCCGTGAGTTTATAGTCTTGTGCTGCTTCGTTCACAAAGCCCGGTGATGAGCCGGTCACGGAGGTTCCGTCATTATTGATTGTGCCGGTCAGCGTACCGAAGGTGCTGATGTAACCGGGCTTGAACCAGTTGTGCGTCAGGTTCAAAACGCCGTCCGCATCAACCAGCGCTAAGGTGTTGCCCGCCGCCGTTACATAAGCGATGTTGTTGCGAAAATCGCAGGTTTCCGAATTGGTCGAAAGGCGGAACAGTGTGGTGCGGTCGGTGCGCGTCGAGATAATCGTATTGTTGTAGAAATAGAGCGTTCCTTTGCGGTAATTCGCCGTCGTGCCGCTATCGCCGCCGTAGTGAGTAATCTGGCGATTGCCCGCCGCATCGGGTTCGATAAGCACATTGCCATAGACGAAAGTTTCCCGGTAACGCGGATCGTTGCGAATCAAACTGCTGTCTTCGCCGTCTACAAGGTCGAGTTGGCGATTGCCGCCTTCAATCCAGTTGTAACGCACTACAAGACCGGCGGAACGGTCTTTGAAATTGTTACCGGGGCAGCCCGTTCTTAACGGACCGAAGCGGTTGTATTGAAAGGTAATGCCGATTGCCGCCGTGTAGTTGTTATGTTCAAAGAGGCTGCCCGAAATGCCGTTGTCATAGATATAGCAACCTTCGACGAGGATATTGCGCGATGCCAGCGAATCGCTCGAAGCGACAAAAAAGCCGTTGCCGCAGTCGTGCATGATGCAGTTGCGGACGATGATATTTTCGGCTTTTTCAATGTAGATGGCAGAAGCATTGTTCAAGTAGGTCTGCACCGCGCCGTTGGTCGCCGTATAGGTATACGGCGGGCGGGCGCTGCGGATGTCGAGGTTTTCGATGACGATGTACTGCGGCGTGGTATCGGGCGGCGTATTCGCGCCGCCGATTTTGATAACGCCGCGATTCTGATTCCAGTAATTCAGTTGCGGGCGCGTCGTTGCGCCGTTGCCGTCAAGAATCGGCAGTTCGCCGTTCGCTCCCGGTACGCCGCGCACGGTGATTGGAGCCGCAGACGTACCTTGCCGGCACAGCACGAATTTTTCGTTATATGGAGTTGAGCGCCAGTAAATCAGCACCGTGTCGCCCGCTTGCAACGACTCCCACGGCACTAAGCCGATAGAGGCGTAAGGCTTGCCGGGTCCGACTTCGTAGACGGTTGCCTGCGCTTTGACAGAGGGATGAAAGACGAACAGAGCGCAAGCCGAAGCGAGCAGCAGAAACAGAGATAGCGACAGAATTTTTTTCACCGTTCCGGTCTCCTGAAACAATCTTTGGGGCAATCGAGACAGGTGGCACAAATCGAAAATTGTGAGGTTCGATTTCAACAGATTGCGATGAATCGCTTGCGGGAGCCGAATTCAACTACTGATTGCAGTCCGTTCGATGAAGCAAACGGCTTGCGGAAATTGTAGCAAAAAAGCGGCGGTAAACAATAGAAATCTGTGTTTTTGAGCAGGATGGCGAAGATGTCGGTTTGGTCAAAATGAAGCGCGGACTATGGAGAGGAAATTACCAGCGGATGCGGCGGATTGATCAGATGAGAACGGATCATCCGTTCTCATCTGATCAATCCGCCGCATCCGCTGGTAATTCCCCTCACGGATTCGCCTAATTCGTTTTCTGCTATCCCTTCAAGCTCCTACGGTGGATGTGATAGAGTATCGCTTACTAATACTCACCATTTTTCTATTTAGAGGAGAATCGAGCTTGAAAACAGTACAACGCGCACTCATCAGTGTTTCCGATAAGACCGGCATTCTTGAATTTGCCGCACATCTGCAAAGCCACGACATCGAAATTGTCTCCACAGGCGGTACGGCAGCCATGCTGCGTCACGCCGGTTTGGAAGTCCGCGACATCTCTGATTTGACGGGCTTTCCTGAAATTTTAGGCGGGCGCGTTAAGACCCTGCACCCGAAAGTACACGGCGGTATTCTCTCTATTCGGGACAACATCGAACATCGCCAACAAGTCAGCGAAAATGAGATTGAATATATAGATATGGTCGTCGTCAATCTCTATCCGTTTCAACAGACCGTCGCCAAAAGCGATGTCACCGCCGAAGAAGCGATTGAGAATATAGACATCGGCGGACCTTCGATGATTCGCTCGGCGGCAAAGAATTTTCACGATGTTGCCGTCGTCACCGCGCCCGACGACTATCAGGCAATTGCCAGAGAACTCGCCGCCAACGACGGCAATCTGTCACTGGCAACCCGCTTCCGTTTGGCGCAACGCGCTTTTGAGACGACGGCGCAATACGACGCGGCAATCGCCGGTTTTCTGCTCGATTCGATGAATCTGCAAGACGACAGCCTACAGGTCGAAAAGAAGAACGAACTGCCCACGCGGTTGACCATCTTTGCGCGGCAACAGATGGGCTTGCGGTATGGCGAAAATCCGCATCAACGCGCCGCGCTCTATGTCACCGGGGCGGAGCAGGGAATTGCCCGCGCCGAACAGTTACAAGGCAAAGAGCTATCGTTTAACAATCTGATTGACCTTGAAGCGGCGTGGTCATTAGTGACAGATTTTTCGGACACGGCTTGCTGCATTATCAAACACACCAACCCTTGCGGCGCGGCGTTGGGTGCAGATGTGCGCGAAGCCTTCGAGAAGGCGAAAGCGACTGATCCGGTTTCTGCTTTCGGCGGCATCATCGGTTTCAATCGCCCGGTGACAGGAGCGGCGGCTGAGGCGATTGCCGGAACCTTCTTTGAGGCAATCGTCGCCCCCGATTATGACCCGCAAGCATTAGACATTTTCAGGTCGAAGAAGAATCTGCGCGTCATGCGAACACAGGCAAGCGGCGGCGAACAATACGACATTCGCGCCATCAGTGGCGGTCTATTAGTACAGGACAAAGACCGGGGCGTAATTGATGAAGCGCAACTCAACATCGTCAGCGAACGCCAGCCAACCGCCGAAGAGATGCGAGCCTTGCGCTTTGCGTGGGTTATCTGCAAGCACGTCAAATCGAATGCCATTGTCTACGCCAGAGAAGGGCAACTGGTCGGCGCAGGAGCGGGACAGATGAGCCGGGTGGATTCGGTAAAGATTGGCGCGATGAAGGCGCAACTGCCGCTTGCCGGTACAGTATTGGCATCGGACGCTTTCTTCCCCTTCCGCGATGGCATAGATGAAGCGGCAAAAGCAGGCATCACGGCAGTCATTCAACCGGGCGGCTCAGTGCGCGATGAAGAGGTCATCGTCGCCGCCAATGAACATAATCTGGCGATGGCGCTGACAGGAATGCGTCACTTCAAACACTAAAGGATGCGGCTCAGGCATCCTTTGTAACCGATTCGCGCAGCCAATGAAGATAAGCGTCGGAGCCGCGTTCAATCTTCAGGGCAATGATTTCCGGCGTGGTGTAGCTGTGCAGTTCTTTAACGCGCTGCTCCAGTTCTGAGTAACGCGCTGCGGTGGTTTTGATGAGTAATAATACTTCATTATCGTGGGTAATGTTGCCTTGCCAACGATAGATGGACTCGATTGCCGGAATGATATTGACACAGGCGGCGAGGCGTTCGACGATGATGGTTTCTGCGAGTCGGGCAGCTTCTTCGCGGTTCGGTGCGGTGACAAAAATAACCAGTTCCTGATGCATTTCAGGAGCATACCGAAAGCCAAAGGTTTCAGGCAACAGAGGGCTGCAAACTCGCTCTCTGTTGTTACACCTGGGAGCGCAGGCATCTTGCCTGCTTGAGACGAGCAGGCAAGATGCCTGCGCTCCCAGGATGTTGCCTGAGTTCTGCCGTTAATTGTTTCGGCTCGTCGTTGCCGATGCCCCGGGGCGATAATCCAGTCTCATCGGACTATAAGTAGTTCCCGCACCGGGCGAAGCAATCTGTTGCGGAATATCCAGATCGTCCTGCAAATCCGCCGTGCCGACGATGAATTGGCGTACCCACTCGGTAAACAGGAAATTCTCTTCAAAGAAAGGGAAATGCCCGCTGTGATTCATGACCGCGAGGCGTGAACTGCGAATGCCTCGCGCCAGTTCCTGCACCTGATCAAACGGCGTCACAAGATCATATTTGCCCGCCAGAATCAGCGTCGGGACTTTGATTTCACTGAGCCGCGAACGCACATCAAACTGCCCTTCGCTGGTCACAAAGGACAGCTTACGCGCCAGTGCATCAATATAAGCGGCATAAAGATTGGCTTCGCTAAGGTTTTGTTCCAGCGGCTTATTGAAATAGTGCGGGAAGAAGATACGATAGCGGTTCAACAGCGTGTTGCACGACATCGTTGCGCCTGACGCCTGCGCTTCACTGCGATTAAGCGCCGCCGCTTCTTCCGGCGTCAGGGAAGAGGTCAAACGCTGTTCCGTCTGTCGCGGGTCTTCAATGAATGCCGACGCACCGACCAGAATCAACCGCTTGACGTTTTCGGGATAGCGCAAGGCATAGTTCAAGGCGATGGCGCTGCCGAAACTGTGCGCCAGCAGCGTAACGCGACGGTAGCCAATGGTGCGGCGCAGGGTGTCGAGATCGTCGGCTAATTCCGAAATCGTCACGTAATCATGCGGCGGACGATGGCTGAGAACATCGGCGCGACGGTCATAATAGACCAGTGTGGCATAACGACTAAGCGGCGACATCGCCGGTTGGAAATACTCACGCGGCATACCGGGTCCGCCGGCGACGACGATAACCAATTCTTTGCCGACGCCTTCGGTATTAAATGCCAGGTTGAGTCCGCCGCTTGCAAAGGGATAAGACTTCAAATCGGGCGTCCAGACGTGATGATAGGTGACATACAAATCGGGCTGTCCCGGCGGTACAACTTTATTTGAACTTAACAGGCGGATGCACTCAAATTCGGCTTGTTTGGAGACCTGTCGGATAGGGACATTCTGAGCGTTGACAAGCAAAGTGACGAGCAGTGCAATAACGAATGCAGCACAGAAGCGAATCAGTTTTTTCATGAGCGTTTCCCTCTCAGCAACTCTTCAGCAACTCGCTGTTCATATAGAAAACGGCAGAGCCATTGAACGATTCCAATTGATTAGATTTTCCGGTAGGGGCAGGATACTCAGAACAAAGAGCCGGCAAAAAACACCTATCGGTATTGTAAACCTTTTCGGATGATAGGAGAAGCGACAAGCAAGCGCAATAGTTTTGTCTGCTGCCTAATGAAAAGAAGGGTTTTCTGCGTAAGCGGCAGTTGGCGACTACCCTTTTCCGCACCAGTCGTGCTAGCGTTGACAGGCAATGTCAATCAATGAAGCGATAAAGAAAGTCATTGACCGCGAAGCTCTGACAACAGCGGAAGCCGAAGCGGTGCTGGAACAGATTATGACCGGCGCGTGCAGCGAGGCGCAGATTGCCGCGTTGCTGACGGCGCTGAGGATGAAGGGCGAAACCATTGAGGAATTGACCGGCTTTGCGCGGGTGATGCGAAGAAAAGCAACCGCCGTGCGCCCGCAACTTTCAGGCACGGACGATGCAGGGAATAATCTTTTGCTTGACACTTGCGGCACGGGCGGCGATGTCAGCGGCACATTCAATATCTCGACAGCGGCGGCGTTCGTGGTCGCCGGTTGCGGTTTGCGCGTCGCCAAGCACGGCAATCGTTCGGTCTCCAGTCACTCAGGCAGCGCCGATGTGATGGAAGCTCTCGGCGTTAAAATCGAACTCGCGCCAGCGCAGATTACCCGCGCTATCGAAGAGATCGGCATAGGCTTTCTCCACGCGCCGCTATTGCATGAGGCGATGAAGTATGTCGCGCCGGTCCGCAAACAACTCGGCATCCGCACCATCTTCAATATGCTTGGACCGTTGACCAATCCGGCAGGCGCGAATGTGCAGGTTATCGGCGTTTATGCTCCACAACTGACCGAGATGTTCGCGCATACCTTAAAGAGTTTAGGCACACGACGAGCGTTCATTGTTCACGGCAGCGACGGGCTTGATGAGATAACCATTACCGGCGCAAGTCGCATCAGCGAAGTGAACGAAGGTGAAGTGACGACTTACAAAATCGCGCCGGAGGACTTCGGCTTAAACCGCGCTTCACTGGAAAAAATCAAAGGCGGCGACGCGAAACAGAACGCCCGTATGATTCTCAATGTTCTGAACGGCGAAACGGGAGCTTGCCGCGATATTGTCCTGCTCAATGCGGCGGCGGCTCTGGTTGCCGGAAATCGGGCGGCGAATCTGCGAGAGGGAATTTCCTGTGCGGCTGCGGCGATAGACAGCGGCGCGGCATTGGCAAAGCTGGAAAGCCTGATTGAGTTTACTAACCGTCTGTAAATCGCCTACCTAGTGTTGCGGAAGACTCTATTTGACAGGATTCACAGGATTAGCAGGATTTTTTGTTTTCTTGTAAATCCTGTTAATCCTGTCTTATTTCTCAAAAGAAGAACCATTTCTTCTTCTTTTTAGGGATTTGCGGAACCGGACAAAGGGGAATATCCTTTTTGTCTTCGGCGATGGCTTGCGGATTATCGCCCGCCATTGCCCGCGCATACTCTTCGCCGACAATCTCTGTGATGATATGCACGGCGTTCATCATTCCCGGCAAACGGTTTCGCATATTGTGGCAATCGCTGGCGACAAAATGCAATAAACCGTTTTCGAGCAGCAATTCAACGGTCTCTTTGACGCGGCTGCCGAATTGTCCGGTAAATGACCCGACATCTGCCTGCCCAAACACCCCCATCTCGACCAGTTCAAAGAACTTTTCCGGTTGCGCCATGAGCATGATATTTCTTTCGGGATGGGCAATAATCGGGCGAATGCCGTTATTCATCAACTCAAAAAAAGCGCGGTCACTATTAAGCGGCACAACTTGAGAAGGAAATTCAATCAGTGCGAAACGACTGCCCGCCAAAGGTAAGGCGCTCTTTTTGAAACAGAGATGGCTGACTACTTCATGGGTAAAGCGCAATTCACAGCCAAGTTCAATCTTCGGCTCACCCTTCAAGATGGCATTCAATTCGGCGACCTTTTGTTGTAAAAATTCGTGGCGATGGGTGACATGAACGCCGTCGTGGGCGTGCGGCGTGGCAATAATCGTCGTCACCCCTTCTGCGAAAGAGGTCTGGCACATCTTTACCGATTCTTCCAACGACCGTGCGCCGTCATCTACGCCTGCCAGAATGTGACTGTGAATATCTACCATAGTGCGCCCCAATATCTCGCGGAACAATTGCCGCTGAAGGCATAATAAGTAAGGTCTTCAGCCTGAAGGCTGTACTCTAAACTTACTTCCTACATTGAACCACTACCCAATTGCCGGAAAAGCATATCACAAAGCAGCGTTTGCATCATAACATCTGCAAAAATGCGGCGCTTGCAAATGATTGTTTGCAACGTCATTCAGTTCTGCGATAATAGATAGAGGAAACGGCTGATTCGCTGATTTCATCATAAGTTAAAAGGAAGTAATACATGAGAAGAACCATTGCTGCACTCGGATTTGTCCTGTTCTGTCAGGTCTTCGCTTTTGCCTCTGACCCGCAACTGATGGACGTGAAAGAGGTTCGTGCCGGCATGAAAGGCTACGGTTTGTCGGTCTTTCAAGGCACGAAGCCGGAACGCTTTGAAGTGGAAATCTTGGGCGTCGTCGGCGGTATGGCAAATCCCAAACAGGATATTGTCATCGCCAAATTGAGCGGGGCGCTGGCGGAACGCACCGGCGTCTTTGCCGGAATGAGCGGCAGCCCGGTCTTTATTGACGGCAAACTGCTTGGCGCAGTCGCTTATGCCTTTCCTTTTGCCAAAGAGCCGATAGCCGGCATTCAACCGATTCAGAATATGATTAGCGTTGTCGAACAAGGCGCACAGCCCGACGTTCCCCGCGTCAATGAACCTCTGAGTTTCAATAAGTTGATGGCGTCGGCTGGCGTGACGAATCAGCCGGGAGATGCCCAGAACACTTATGGGGCGCGACCTGCAAGCGGCGTGAGGGCAGCAAATTACGGCGGGCAGGCAATGGTTCCAATTGCTACGCCCGTAACCTTTTCCGGCGTCTCGCAGACGGTTCTCGACCAATTTGCCGATGAGTTGAAACGCTTTGGCATTCAAGCCGTCGCCGGTCTTGGCGGCTCATCGTCCACGCTGACGACGATGACGAAATACAATGAAAACACCCTCGTACCCGGCTCATCGGTCAATGTGCAACTGGTGCGCGGCGACTTCTCATTTGAAGCGGCAGGAACCGTAACCTACCGCGACGGCGAGCGCGTTTACGCCTTCGGACATCCGTTTCTGGCATCGGGCGCGACTTCGTGGCCCATGTCGGAATCGAGCGTTGTTATCGTTGTGCCAAATATGAATAACTCATTCAAAATAAGCGTCGGCGGCAATCTCGTCGGCTCCATCAAACAAGATCGTTCCACTACGGTCTTCGGGAAATTGGGCGACGAACCTCGCATGATTCCTATGAAACTGACGGTTCGCACCAGTCGCAACAAAGTCGAAGCCTATAACTTCGAGATGATTAACGACCCGTTTTTAACGCCGATTCTGATGCGAATTGCTATGTTTTCTGCCATCGGCGCAACCGAACGCCAGCTTGGACAAGCGACCGTCAAGGTCAACGGGCGTATCTCCCTGAAAGGACAACCCGACCTTGTTCTCGACAGCACGATTGCCGCGCCAAGCAATGCCGCGCTCTTTGCCGCAACCGGCGTTGAACGTCCGCTTGCCGCCTTGCTCAACAGCGGGTTTGAAAATATGGAAGTCAATCGCATCGAAGTTGATGTAACCTCAATGGACAGCCGTTCGACGGGGGCGCTGGCGCGATTGTGGGTAGATAAACTGGAAGCGAAACGCGGCGAAACCATTGAGATTCAAGCCTTCGCCCGTAAGGACAACGGCACGGAATTTGTCGAACGCATCCCGTTTGAAATTCCTGCCGATGTGCCGGATGGTGCAATTGTACTGTTGATTGGCGACGGTTACTCTATCGGACAGGCGGAAGCCCGTGCCGGTATTGGCAGCGATTTTGTGCCAAAAAATGTCGGGCAGTTGATTGGCGCAATCAATCGCCTGAAAAAGAATAATCGCCTTTATGTGAAGGTCTTGCGGGCAAGCGACGGGGCGACGATTCATAATCAGGAGATGCCGAATCTGCCGCCTTCGATGCTGGCAACGCTCAATTCGCAACGCACCTCCGGCGGCTACACGCCGCTTGCCGTTACCAGTGTTGCCGAGCGTGAATTGCCGCCTTCGCAGTTCTTGATTACCGGATTACAATCCATTACCATCAATGTTGTGAAATAGTTTTTGGAGTGCGCTGACTGGTCACCACTTTAGGTTTTTAATTTTAAACCATTAAAAGCGATGACCAGTCAGCGCACTCCATAAGATGTTACAAAAGAGTTAAGACTTGCGAGAATTGTATGCTTGGGCTATGATGCCCGCACCGTTAATGAGGAAAGGAAAGACGATTACGATTCCGAAAACCGTAAAAGTGAGCTTTGGCTCACGCATCATCATCGTCGCCGCACACAGCGGGTGATTGGCTAATCCGTCTCCCCTTGTGCGCGGACACAAAGGGAGGCAATTATGACCGACAGACAAATCCTTCAGAACAAAGCAGAGAATCTTAGCGAAACCGAAGTCGCCGACGTATTGAGCTATATCAACACGCTTGAAACCGGGCGCGACCAAGCCTCAAAAACAGACCTCTTCGATGATGAAATCGTCGGCTCGCTTTCCGAAGCTACCGAAAATCGTCGCGCCAGAATCGTCGCTGAATGGGAGAAGACGCGCCGCCGCGCCGATAGTCGCGCCGCCGCTTCTTTCCGGTGAAACGCCAATACCAATATCTGTGCCGTTTGTTGTATCACCTCAAAACCATCACCCTGTGAACCAGCTGTTGTTGACGCCCTTTGAGTTTGAGGCATAGAATCTTTGTGTCTTTTTGACGACCAATGATAAGCAACGTCGCGCATCTCAATTTGATGGCGACCTCAGAAAGGAATGATTGGTTTGTTATTCCGCTTGCAGACAGGGAGGCGGAATCATCAACGGGTACTAAGGAGTGGATATGGCTACGAAACCAGCCTTGCAGAACAAGCTGCAACGCGCCGCCGAATTAAAAGAAGAGTTGGTGAAATTTGTCACCGCAGGCAATCTCAAAGAGGATTTTGAGGAGCAGAAAAAGGTCTTCAGTGAGTTTGCCGATATGCTCGAAGGCGAACACGAATCCCACAGTTTTCTCGATTGGTTTTTATACGAGTGGGTAGACGAGTACGGCGAAGGCGTCATTGAACAGTATGTGGATTCTCACGAAGACCTCAGCGAAGATGATGAAGAGATGATGCTCGATTGGATAGATTCGATTCACAGCATCTTTGAGGTAAAGTCCATCAAGCAGAATACCATCTCGCTCAAAGACCTCGATTCCAACGAAAGATTTATGGTCGTCACCGCCGACGATGGAAAAGCCAAGCCTTTCGATAAAGGGCAATTTATCTCCGCCCGCATTCTACCGTTTGAAGAAAAATTTGTTTTTGCCGGGGTGCAATTCGTTCTGCCGAACCGCGAGGCGGCAATGGAAGCTGTCGAGATGCGCCGCGCCCTCGAAGAGATGGACGATGAGGACGAATCATTGATTGAAGCGCAACAACAACAACGCGAAGCCTTCATTGAACTTTTCGGCAAAGATGAAATCACTATCGCCGCCAAGCAGTTGCCGTCAACCATCGGGCGCTTTCAACGCTATCTCTTCTTTGAGCGTAAAGACCCGGAAACCGGAGCGACGGCTGCCGAAGTCTTTGCCGATGAATTCGGACAGGAGTTACAGTTGCCGGAACTGCCCGTCATGCCGAACGAACTGGCAGCCGCAGGTGAAATCACCATTCTCTGCGATGAATTTGAGGGCATTCTGATTCTGCCGGAATACCAGAAATTCAAGAGCGTTTTTGCCAGCGAAAACCCTGATGAAGAAGTCCCAGAGTGGCGCGAATTGGTCTGGAACTATGTTGAAGAGCCGAGCATTCCGATAGTCGCCTTTGAACGAGTCGCCGAAACCCATCCGCAGGAAGTTCAAAAGATTATGCGGATTGTGTTGGAAGATGATGAGTTTTCCATTGAACACCTCTACGCCGCGTTGCTGCATTACAAGGAACCGGCGGAAGGCTTCGAGAATATGGAAGACGAAGAACGCCTGTGGGATTTATTCGACGGCAACGGCGCGAAAGAGAATGGCAACGGCAATGTCGTTGATTTTACCAACAAGAACCCCAAGAAAAAATCGTGAGGCTCACGGAAGCGACAACACGCTTTATTGATTTTCTGCAAAGTCAGGAAATTGGCTCTAGTAGCCAGTTTCCTGATCTGATGCGAAATGAAGAAGTTACACCGGAAGCCCTGAGCCGCGAACAAATCGAAACCTCGCTAAACCTGCTGACCGCTTATTTTTCCGACGTTGACTTTGCTGACATAGCTACCGCCCAATTGCGCGACTTTCTGGCTCGCTGGTATGTCGAAGAAGCGACCGCTAATTTCACAAGCCTGTACGGGCGACCCTCTGTAGTCGCCCCTGCTCATAATAACGCCGAACGGGGCGGGCAGGGACGCCCGCCCGTACAGGCAAGCGAAAACCAATCCGATTTTGAAAATAATGACTCCCGAATTTTGCCTGATGCCAAAACTTTTCTTGCTGCCTTGGGAGCCTTCTTCCAATGGACAAAGCAAAATACAAATAACGAAGAATCGCCAGATCATCTGACGATTCTCGATGAATTGCAGGAGACCTTACCTCACGCCATCACCCTCGGCGTGGCATTATCGCAAGCCGTAACAAATCGCGGCGGCGCATTCCTCTTTCCCGAATTTCTGACTTCCTTTGAAGCGGGCGGACACAGCGAATACGACATCGGCACAGGCGGCGAAGCGAGCCCCTGCGAAAGCTATTTTCGCATTGTTAAAATTGAAGAAAACGAAGTTGAAGCCGAAGATTTATTGCTTGAAGAAAACGTCGCACCAATTCTCTTTCCTGAAATTGTCGTGCCTCTGCTCAAAGAGAATTACATTATCAATCTTGAACTACTACCTACTCAAAACGGCTGGCAAATCCTGCAATGTGGCTTCGCTTATCCGCCAAATACCGAAGTATGAATGCACTTTTACCTTTTACCTTTTACCTTTTGCCTTTCTTCTCGCTTGCCGTCAAGGTTTGCCCATTCGCCGGATTGAATGAAACTTGCCCAATAGTACGGATGTTTTCTATTTTCACTTTTGAGCATTTTTAATCGCGCTTCTCGTAATGCCTCTGCTCGCCCGTGTCCTGCCTGCAATCGGCGGTAATAATCAATCATCAAGTCCCGCGTCCCGGTGTCGCTTATTGCCCACAGGCTCATTACCTGTGTTTCGCTTCCAGCAAGCGCCAGAGCGCGACGCAATCCATATATTACCTAATTTATTACCTAGTTTCTGAGTTATTACCTAATTTCCAATTTTTGGTCTTTCGCTGCTCGGTGTTTCAACTTCATCATAATCTTGCGAAACGAAATTCTATTGAGATTGTGGAGGAAGATTATTTATCCCTGAAATCACAGAAAGCCAGTTCACTCCAACTATTTCACAAATGTCCGCTAGAGCAGTCATATTATACTTTAAGAACTCTAACGGATTCTCAAGACATTGACTTATTCCTTCCCAGCCAGCCCGCTCTTGAAATTCCTGTATTGTGATGTGATGGATGTTTAGAAAATCTTTAATTGTATTTGCCAAATCTTCCAAACTCACCACTTTTTGTAGCGCCTCACCGGAACGAGGGAAAAAGGTTCTTAAATCAAGATGAAGCAATTTTCCTAAGATGGCTATTTGTTGAAGCGATATACAATCAATGAACTCGTCATCGAATGACTCCAAGTCATGATATGCCGCTACTGAAATACCAAGAGATTTCGCCATTTCTTTAACTGATTTCTTGGCTTTCTCACGAGCGGTTCGGAGATGGTGAGCGAAATTGAATGAATTTATCATTGTGATGATAACTTTATCCTGAAATCGAAAATATCAGGGCGCGAATAATGCCCGGTTACGTCGAGTGTCAGGCTCTCTTCGGCAATGCGCGAAAAATGGAGTTCCGCCGTTAGGATTGTCTCCTCATCAAAGACCGGACCTGCGAGCAACGAACCATCCGGCGCGATAATGGCGCTGCCGCCGTTTAGTACAAGGGCATTCGGATTCGCTTTCAATTGTTCAAGCGGTTCCAATTCGGCGGGCAACTCGCTGGCTTTCATCACTGCCCCGGTGGCGATAACAAAACATCTGCCTTCAAAAGCGTAATGACGACTCGCTACCAAGTTCATCTCTTTGACTTGGGGCCAGCAGGCAATATGTACCTGTTCGCCCGCTTCGTGCATTGCCTGTCGGGCAAGCGGCATCCAGTGTTCCCAGCAGATTAGTCCGCCGATGCGACCTGCTGCGGTGTCAACCGCTTTCAGGCTTTTGCCGTCACCTTGCCCCCAGACCAGTCGCTCTGTGTACGTCGGCATGATTTTGCGATGCGCGTTCAATAATTGCCCATCTGCGCCGAAGATGAGCATGGTGTTAAAGAGAGTGCCGCGCCCTGCGCCTTCCCGCACTCGTTCATTCACAGTGATATTGATAACCACTTCGTATTCACGGGCGGCGGCGGCAAGCGCATCGGTGACAACACCGGGAACGACGACGCTGTTCTCCATCAGACGAGCGAATACTTTTTTGACCGGCGGATAATCCCACAAGGCGACATCGCGGCAACAATCGAGCCACGCGGGATAACCCGGTAGCCACGTTTCTGGAAAGGCAATCAGTTTCGCGCCTTGTGATGCCGCTTCACCGATGAGGTGCAAGGCTTTTTCCAATGAAGCATTCAAATCGAGATAGACCGGCGCGGCTTGAATCGCGGCTACTTTGATTGTCATTGTTCTCCTCTGTTCATTTGTAGAATTGCAGATTGTCCAATTCGAGCCAGCCGATTTCTTCCGGCTTGCGGGCGATTTCAAAGGACAACATCAATAAATCCGCGCCTGTCCATTTCTCCGACTGCGCTTTCAAAGTAGCGAAATCAATTCTGACCGTCTTCCATGCGGCATCGGCTTGGAATTTGGCGCTAAAGTTCACACCGCTATAAGTGGGAATCAGCAGATTGTATTCGCCATCGCCACGCGCCTCGAATTGAACGCCGCGAAACCCGCTTGCATCAACCGGCACGACGGCTCCGCGACTGAGTGGCAGGCTGACGCGGGCAAAGGGACGCTCTACTTCTGACATCTGGCTCATCACCGAAAAAGCATGATTTGTCGCGCCGCGCCGCGTTCTGCCCCAAATCATCTTCGTATGGTCATGTCCGGCATCATAAGCATTGACCCATAGTGTATCAATGAGACTGCGATTGTCCGCCCGCTCGAAGTCGTCCAGCTTCTGTGCCGCTTTAATTGCTGAAAGTGGCGTAAGTCCCGGTTGGGCAATCTCCTGCGCCAGCTTCTCTCTGTCCAATTCGCGCCCGCTTAAAAAGACGCGGCGCACTCGTTCAATATCATCAATCGTCTTATGCGGTGCGCCTTCGATTAAGACTAAATCAGCAAGCATTCCTTCTTTGATGAAGCCGCGTTCACTGTCTACGTGCAAGGCTTTGGCGCTGTTGCCGGTTGCGGCAGTGATGGCTTCAAGCGGCGTCAGCCCGCCCTGAACCAGCAATTTGATTTCGCGCAACGTCGCCCAGCCGTGATGTGTACCAACAATGCCCGCATCTGTACCAGTGGCGAGGCGCAGTCCCTCAGCCCGCAGTGCTGCGACGTTATGCAAAAGATTCTTCCAGCGTCGTTGGGTAGGTAAAACGCCGCTATTGCGATTTGCTGTTGACGGCGGCGCGGGGGGAGTGACCGGCGCAGCTTTGAATGCCTCTTTCGCATCCGTAGACAAAATGATTTCGAGCAGGGGCGTTAGTTCTATTCGTCCACGCGGTTCATAAACTGCCAGTGTGCTGACGTAGGTTGTACCCTTTGCCTTCATCAAGCCGATTAACTCAGCGTCAGCCTCGGCATTGCCGATGCCGTGAGCCAGAACATCAACGCCAGCTCGCACGGCGATTTTCGCCTTTTCCAGCGTTACGGTATGCGTCAGAACTTCGATGCCGTGACGATGCGCTTCTTCGACAATTGCCGCTAAGGTTTCTTCATTCATGCTCGTCATATCGGAAGCTGTGCCGTAACGCCACCCATCGGTGAAAACTTTGATAACATCGGGTTTATATGGCAAAACCCGTTGCACCGCCGCACGGGCTTCACGGGGCGTTTGGACTTCAAGCGTAAAGAGATCGCCGCGCCCGCCCTCTGCGCCGTGCCCTCCCGGCGTACTCATTCGCGCCGCCAGATGCAAACGCGGAGCCGGTACAACGCCGGTACGGATGAGTCGTCGCATCGGTTCAAAGGTTTCGGGATAAGTGCCGAAATCAACTACTGAAGTGACACCGCAATAGAGATATGCCTTGAGATTTTTTGCCCAATCGCTGGTTGCGCCGCGCACCGATGAATAAGGCAGGTGCGTATGCAAATCGAAGATGCCGGGAATCAGCGTATGACCTTCAGCGCGAATCAGGCGAGCGCCTGCCGGAATTGGCACAGTCGCGCCAACTGCGACAATGCGCTCCCCCCGTATCAAAACGGTTGCCGGAAAAGGCGCTGCGCCCGTGCCGTCAACAATAATTGCGCCGACAATAGCAATAACTGACTCGGTTTGTGGTTTGGAGAAAGCAGGAATTGAATTTGTGGTAAAGATAAATAGCAGCAGAAGCAGCACCATTGCCTTCTGTCTTCTCATAGCGCCTCCGTAGGGGATATTGAATTCGTCATCTGCAAGGTTGCAGACAAAGTAGAATTTGCCTACGGGTGTTAGAGTACAACCTTTAGGTTGGTTGTAGTCTGAAACACAAAGCCATAGAAATTACCGCAGGCGAATTGCTACGGATAGATGGAAAACCCCGCTTAACTATCTACTACCAAGCTAAAGCTTGAACTCTAACGCCCGTTCCTCAATGTTGCCGTTTTCCTATCTTCCGGTAACAGGAACGATGAAGTTTTAAGACCTTTCCAAGGTCACGAATTTTGTAACAAATTTCTTTTGCCCGTAGCCGGGAAAACTTACGGTGAGTTTCGCGTCATCGCCTGCGCCTTCAACGCGCAGCACAATGCCGCTGCCGTACTTCTCGTGACGCACACGCACCCCTGATCGCCATTTATCTTTCTGTCTGGAGTCTGGAGTCTGGGGTCTGGAGTCTGCGGGTTTGCTGGTTGCCTCGCGGTCTTCGGCTTCGGCAATGCGGCGCTTGAAGAAATCGTTGATGCTCTGCACCGAGTTGTAGGTTTTGCCCTCGTAGTTGGAAGGCTTCTTTGCTACAGGCGGCACTTCGCCTTTGAGCGCGGCAATAGCTTCGCGGTTATGCTGCGTATCTTCCTTGGAAGCGAACTTCATCCACGAAGCGCCTAACGACACATCTTTAATCAGCGCTAACGGGATTTCATTCAAAAAGCGCGATGGTTCTGCCGGTAATTCATCGCCCCACGTCCGGCGGCGCATGGCGTGAGTGATATATAAAATCTTTTGCGCTCGTGTGATTGCCACATAACAGAGTCGCCGTTCTTCTTCGAGGTCGTCTTCATTGTTGATTGAGCGCGAATGCGGAAAGAGGTTCTCTTCCAATCCGACAATGAAGACGACAGGAAATTCCAAGCCTTTGGCGGCGTGCATACTCATCAAGGTCACTTTGGCATCGGCTTTGTACTGGTCGGTGTCGGAGACGAGCGCCGCGTGGTCTATAAAGTCGCGTAAGTTCTCGCCATGATTTTCCGCTTCAACGGCGGCAGTTACCAGTTCTTCGATGTTGTAAAGTCGCCCTTCGGCTTCTTCGGTCTTTTCATCCTGTAGGGCGCGAATGTAACCCGAATCTGAGGCAGCCGCTTTGACGATTTCCGAGAGCGGTTCGTTGGCTTCGATGCGTTCTCCGAGTCCGAGAATAACGCGGCGGAAACCTTCCATTGCCAGCATAGCGCGAGGATTGATTTTGCGTCCCGTAATGGCAATCGGGATGGCTTGCCAGAGCGAAATCTCGGCATCTCGTTTAACGGCTTGAACTGCTTCCATCGAGGTTTTGCCGATGCCGCGTGACGGTGTATTGATAATCCGTTCGAGAGCAACATCATCATCGGGATTTAATGCTAATTTCAAATAGGCGATAAGATCCCGAATCTCAGCGCGTTCGTAGAAGGAAAAACCGCCAACGATGTTGTACGCGATGCCGCGCCGCCGCAATGATTCTTCAAAGAGGCGCGATTGCGCGTTGGTGCGATAGAGAACGGCGCAGCGCGTATTCGGTTCACGGCGCAGATGCTCCTGAATCTTGTCAGCGACAAATGCCGCTTCGCCTTCGCCATCGTAAGATTGATAGTAACGGATGGCTTCGCCTTGCCCCAGTGCCTCCGTTGCATAGAGCGTCTTCGGCAATCGCTTCTTGTTCTTTTCAATGACTTTATTTGCTGCTTCAAGAATCGTCTGCGTCGAGCGGTAATTCTGTTCAAGTTTGATTATCTTCGCATTGATGAAATCGTGTTGGAATCCAAGGGCGATTTTGTAATCCGCAGACCGAAAAGCATAGATGCTCTGGTCAATGTCGCCGACGACACAAAGGCTGCGCTCTTTCCAGAGTCCTTCGGCTTCGATCTTCTTTTGGTCAATCGTCGCCGAACCGATAGCCAGTAATTTTACGAGTTCATATTGAATGCCGTTGGTGTCTTGAAATTCGTCAATCATAATGTGACGAAACTTGCGATGGTAATAGTCCCGAACTTCCGGCGCTCGCTTCAATAACTCCACCGCCTTGATGAGCAAATCGTCAAAGTCCATGGCGTTTGCCTGTATTAGACGTTGCTCGTAGCGTTTATAAATCTGCGCGATTTGGTCTGTGCGTTCCGATGAATACTCGGCTTGCAGGGAATAGGCTGAGGGAGTTGTGCCGCGATTTTTCGCGCCACTGATAACCGACAGCGCCAGCCGTGACGGCAGCGATTTATCATCAATGCCAATCTCTTTCATGATGGTTCGCGTCACCCGCGCCTGATCGTCGGTGTCATAGATAGTGAAGTTGCGCGTATAACCGGCATTCATCTTTTCGACATCGCGGCGCAGAATGCGAACGCAGAGCGAATGAAATGTTGAGATAAGCGGCGATGACGTGCGGCTCTCGCCATCAAGCATCTTTTCGACACGCTCTTTCATTTCATTTGCCGCTTTGTTGGTGAAGGTGACAGCAAGAATTTCGTATGGTCGAACGCCTTGTTCAATCAGGTGGACGATACGATTAGTGATAACACGGGTCTTGCCAGAGCCTGCGCCCGCTAAAATCAAAATTGGTCCGGCGATGGTTTCGACGGCTTCTTGTTGTTGTTGATTCAGATTCATTCGAGTTCAGATTGTATGAGTCGTTGCGTGTACAAAAAATTTATATGGCATCTAAATTCCATACACCAAAAGGATTATGAAACAAGTCATCATCTGGATGCCGGTAATCTTTTAGCAGCTTGATTCGATAATACCGACTATCCGCTGTGAGACTGAATGTGTGACCCGAAGCAAGATTTGGTTTTTCTTCAATCTGATAATAATTAAATCGGTTGAGCAAATCTGCTGCTTCTTGAATCGGCATAGCTCTGGAAACTTGAGATTCCGGCAGTCCAAAATGATGCATTCCGCAAGAGTAATAATCATTGTTATCGCCGGTCAAGACGACCACCGCGCAATAAGTATCAAATGGATTGTTGGAATTGATAAGTGAGAACCATCTCTTCCATTCATGGGCAATCCCTGATGATTCTACCTTTATAGCATAGCCGCCGATTTGCTGCATGATACCAGTGAATTTTGAGATACGGGTTTGTTGAGTTAATAGCTCAAGAGGGAAGTGTAGATAGGCAATGCCTTTATGAAGAGCTATAGCAGCCAACGTCTCTTGTGAAATCTTTTCCTGACCAGCAATGCGAAAAGCCTCTACCATCTGCGGAAAAAAATCATCGAAATCCAGTTCCACATGGTCTTGTGCCGGAAGATGAACAAGGATTCTGCCCGCAAACATAAATTCGCTTTTTGTGCTTCCTACAACGGACTGAACGAACGAAGCACGATCCCAAGGACCGGGAATTCCAATGACCATCTCTTGTACCATAAATATTGATTCCTACTTAATCAATTGCTGCACGGCTTTGAACTGCGGCGAATCGGCGGCTCGCATCATCTCGAAGAGTGCCATTTCGAGATTCGAGAGAACGGCTCCTGCCTGCGTCAATCGCGCTAAGGCAACCTCTTTGCTGTCATGTTTGCGCGAGGTGATACAATCAACCAATAGAAACACTTCGACGCCTTGCGAGAGTAAATCAAGCACCGTTTGAGCGACGCAGATATGCGCTTCAATGCCGCAGACAATCGCCTGTTTGATTTGGCGTGAAGCGAGCGCCTGTTGAAATTGGTCAACACCGCAACTGCTGAAACAGATTTTCTCAACCCGGCTGGCATCCTGCGGCAGATGCGATTGAATCTCTTCGGCGGTGTGCTTCAAGCCTTTCGGGTACTGCTCAGTAACAATAACCGGAACTTCCATGAGTTGCGCTCCCTGCACCGCTTTAGCAATGCGGGCGGCAACTTCGTTGAAATCGTGAATGACCGGGCGAAACGCCTCCTGCATATCAATAACGATGAGGGCGGCGTGTTCGCGTGAAAGACGATGAATCAGTGACATAAAATTATTCCGTTGGTTTAGGATGATTATCGGCGGAGTCTTCCGGCAGCGGATTGCGTTTGATTAACAAGTCAATCAACACATCGAGACGTTTATCCGTATGCTCCTGACTTTCAGCCAGTCTGGTTTGCATTTCAACAAGTTGAATGTATTTTTCAGAAAGCTGCGTGTATTTCTCTGAGAGAATGCCAACTACAGAAGCCAGCCCGATGACAGAATTGGTCAGTTGGTCAAGTTGCTTTTGGGTCTGCTCAATTAGTTTTTGATGCTGCTCGATTTGCTTTTGATTCTCTTCCTGTTTCTCTTCCAGCCGTTGCAAAGCAGCATAGAACTGCGCCTGCTGGTCAACGATAAAATTTACTTTTTTGTCAAATTCTTCATTGTTCATAAAACGTCTCCTCCCAGTCTCGTAGCAAGATAGTGACAAGTCTCTTCGTTACCTGTCAATACTGGCGCTGTGGTCGGCGCATTACTGCCACGATAGCTCTTTAGCTTCCTGATTCTGCGGCGTGACTTTCGCCTCTTTCAGATTGGCTTCCCAAGTGGCTAGGCGTTGTCCGGCGGCGTCTGTATAACGGAAAGAGACAAGGAAATTTGCCGCTTCCGCTTGCGCCTGCCAGCCTTCTATAGTTATCGGCTCTCCCTGCTTTTGGCGATGATAGACGGTGGCATAGAGGTACTGCTGAACCGTGAAATTCTCTTTGCGTGATTTGCTTTCGCGCACTAAGCGGATAGCTTTCTCGGAATCGGGTTGTCGCCAATCATGGAGCATCGCCGTTGCAGAGGCGACCACAACGCAGAGAGGCAGAGCGATTAAGGCAATTTTATGCCAGTTGGCAAACCAACTCTTCATTCTTACACGAATGCGCCACAACGTGGACACTTCCTTTCCTCATCATCAACGGAGATTTTCGCGCCGCATTCCAGACAGGCACGCTGGGCAATGCGCTTCTCCATCAGGATATAGAGTATCAGCACGGCTGCGGCAATGACGATAGTTAATAGTATCTTCATACTATTTAGGCACTGGCGGGCTTCGCCATATTCAGATTTTCGTTCAGCTTTTTATCGCTGCGAACGCGCCAGATTTTACTGTCGAGATAGTAATGAATAAATGCGCCGCCCCAGATAAACGCCGCGCCGATGCCGCCCGGTGTGAACCACTCGGCGCGATTCGGAATGTGATAGAAAGCGCCAAAAAGAAGCGCCAGCGCCGCGTAGCGCCAGAGGTTTTTACTAATAAAGGAAGCCGCGCCGTAATTAGTTCCCGGTTTGTATTTGTTGCGATTGTGAAACCAGATGATGCGGTGATACTGGATATTGTGATAGATGGTCAGCATGGCGACAATGGCAATATCGCCATGTTGCATTGGCTCAAGCAACCGAATGACAATCCAATGCACCGGCAGACACGCCGCCAGCAGTAACAGTTTCGGCACGTTAATCGGCTGCCGTTGATGGAGTCGTTGTGCCTGTCTGCCAACAAAGAGAAGCGCCGAGACAATAAAGCCAAAGAGTACCAAATTGGTAAACCACGTAAAAGCGATAGAATCTTTGGCGAACGGGAGGCGCTGTTGTCCGGCGACGCCGTGCTGTATGAAATGCAGCAACGGATAGGTCATGCCGAGAAAGAGAAAGGCGCGGTCTACAAGATTATCGAACTCCGCCAGGTCATTATTCTTCTTCTTGTACAAAATCATGAATCCGTAGTGCTGTTTGACCAAATGGTAATACGCCCACAATGAAGCAAAAACGAAGAAGGCAGGACCCCAAAGGCTTGTGCCGAGAAAATTGAGCCAGCCGAGAATAACCATTGTGGGACCGAGCAGGAACCATAACAGACTGCCCAGGAAAAGCTTTCTGCGGCGCTGCATTTCGTCGGTGTCGGCGTAGGTTCTGGAAATCGTGGCGAAGACGTGCGGACCGTCAAAGCCAATCGCCCATATCCATACCAAAATGGAGAGGGCAACGCCGAGTTTCAGATTAGCGAAGAGCAGAACATAACTGGCAATGGCGCTGCCGATAAACCAGATTAAGTCGTCTTTCTGACTAATCATCCAACCGAGTGATATGAGTTCTCGCTTATTCCTTTTCACTGCGACTGCCGCAGATGCCATAGTTCTTCTCCTGAAAAGATATTATAGAGGCTTATCCCTACCCAATGCGTTTAAGGTCGCTAAGTTTACCAAAGCGTAGGCGACTCGCCAAATTCAAAGATTATCATTTTTTGCGGCGCGTGGTTTTTTCCTTCTCATTCGGTGTCGTCGCTTCCGGCGGCGTTTCCTCTTTATGAGAAATGCCAAACAATTCTTTAACCGTTTCCGCGCCGGGAATGAACTTCTCCAATAGATTCGGAGCCGACGAACCCATATCCAGCAAACTGCGAAAGCGGCGGTCAAACTCCTCTTTGGTCTTCATATACGCTGCAAAACTGGCTGCCAGATAATGCTTAAAAAAGTCCTGCGCCGCTTCCTCACGCGAACGCAACACCTGATAGAGAAAGGTCGTCGGCAGCAGATTTTTGTCGCTCTTCTCTTCTTCGAGAATAATCTGCATCAGTACCGATTTGGTTACATCCGCTTTGGTGGTCGAATCAATCACCTGAATATCGTGACCGTCCCGAATCAATTTCACCAAGTCCTGATAATTGACATAGCTGCCGGTTTCGGTGTTGTATAACCGCCGGTTGCCATATCGCTTAATAATTAACGTATCGCTCGCTTCTTTTGTTGTCTTCTTTTTTCTTGGCATAGGCTTCTCGCAATTCGTGAAAACGCCAATCCTTCATTGACGTTCTCTTCAATAGATACAGGCTGATTTCAAATATCGCAAGTGCGAAATGCTGCTGAAGCAATATATTAGGCTAATTTCAGAGGATTTATCAGGTATGGAAACGGTTTTTTCTGATCTATACCGATATATTTGTTGAAAATACATATAGTTATAAGTTATTTTTTGCATTTGCGAAAAATAACTTGACTTGCGGATTATTTCTGCTATGATTACAGACGTTGGAAGGAGACGACAGAGGTGATTAGAAAGCTACGCGGCACAACAGTATTGGTAACCGGCGCGACAAGCGGCATCGGGCGCGAAACGGCGTTGCAATTTGCCAAAGCGGGGGCGCAGGTGGTCGTTGCCGGACGGCGCAATGAGCGATTGAAAACGCTGGTTGCAGAGATTGAAGCGAAGGGCGGCAAGGGGCTTGCCGTTGCCACCGATGTAGCGGAACAAAAGCAGGTTGAAAAGCTGATTGCAAAGGCAGCAGACCACTTTGGCGCAATTGACACATTGGTAAATAATGCGGGCGTTGGTCTGGCGGCGCGGTTTGATGAACTTGCGCTGGAAGATTTCCGCCGCGTCATGGAGATCAACTTCTGGGGCGCGGTCTATGCCTGTAAAGCTGTCGTGCCAGTGATGAAGCGTCAGAAGAGCGGCGGCGTAATTATCAACGTCTCTTCAATTTTAGGCAAACGCGGCGTGCCGTATGAAACGGCGTATTGCGCCAGCAAATTCGCGCTTGCCGGATTCTCTGAAGCTCTGCGAACCGAAGTGATGGCGGACAAAATTGATGTCACGACCATCTTTCCGGGAGCCGTGGAAACAGAGATTTTTGAAACCTCAGTAAATCAAACCGGCTTGCAGATACCGGGACTGTTGCCCAAGTTTCCGGCGCGGGAACTGGCGCGAATCATTGTCCAGAATGCGCGTTTTCCACAACCGGAAGTCGTGATGGCGATGGACGCGATGGCAATAAATTTTTTCAACATCGTAGCGCCGGGATTGATGGATTACGCGATGGGCTTAGGGTTGCCCTTCGTCGAAGCGATGCGAAAAGGCGCAAGCAAACCGAAAACAGGCAGTGGCAATTTGTATCAGTCGAAAGACAAAGAAAAATAGATTTTAGCAATATAGGAAGGAAGAAAAGTTATGGCAAAAGCAAAAGCGAAAGCGAAAAAGAGCAATCAGGCGACGGCTCAGGAAAATGTGCAGGAAACCCCGCAGGCAACCGAGTGGGCGAAAGATGTTTTTGAACATCTCGTAGACTCACAGAAAAAGTGGATTGACATTACCCAGCAGCAGAATGCTTTGGTGATGAAAGCGATTGGCGAAGGCATGAATTTTTACAGAAATGCCCCGACTCCGGCGCTCGGCGAATGGGTCAAGCAGGGCGTTGAAGGTTTTGTTGAAGCGCAGAAGCGTTGGGCGGAAATGGCTTCACAGCAGAGTTCACAATTGATGGAAGCGATGCGCGATGGCGTCAACTTCAATCCGGCGGATGCGTTGCGCTCAGTTTCTGATTATGCCGGACAGGGACTCGATGCTTTCGTCAGCGCCAGAACCCAGTGGCTCGACTTTGCCGCGCAGCAAAACACGCAGGCAATTCAGGCGTTCAAAGACGGACTTGGACTTGATGAATCGTCACCGGCGGCGGCGCTTGCCGATTTCGCGCAGCAGGCAATGACCAACTACGTCGAAGTGCAGAAACGCTGGCTTGACCTGGCAACACAATTACCCTATTTCGGCACAAAACGATAGTTCGATAGTTTGAGAGTTTGAGAGTTTGGGAGTTACGTCATACGATTGAACTGTGAATGCTCTATTGTTTGATACCTAACTTATTACAGAAAAAGAGATAGAAAGTAATCAATGAAAAAAGCTCTGTCACTTTTCTTTAGCTCTACGCGCCAAACTCCCAAACTCCCTAACTCCCAAACTCCTCAACTCCCTGACCCTAAAACTCCTAAACTCTCCTTGCGCCCGATTCAACCCTCTGACGACACCAAACTCTTAGACCTCTATTATCGGCTCTCGCCGCAGAGCCTCTACAATCGTTTCTTTACCATCCCGAAACCTGACCCCGATTACGCCGCTTATCTGGCGAATGTTGATGCAATCAATCATGTTGCGCTAATCGGCGAAATTGACGACAAAATCGTTGCTGTCGGGCGTTTCGTTCGTAAAGACGATGCGCCGGATGTTGCCGAAGCCTCGTTTACGGTAGCCGATGCGTGGCAGGGAAAGGGGCTTGGCTCGCTCATGCTGGAACGATTAGCAACGCTGGCTCGTCAGCAAGGCATCCGGGTATTTGAATGTCAAGTACTCGCAGAAAATCACCGCATGATGAAGATGCTGGCGCGATCAGGCTTGGCGATGGAGAAACAATTGGAAGCCGGTTTTTTTCTCGTGAGGTTGATAATCTCCTCCCGACGCTAGACAATTACGCCAAAGATTGATAAGAAATTGCCGCACAAATTTCATTCAGACAGGATTTACTAATGACTCAAAAAGCAGCTTCAAAGCGCACCTATCCTTGGACAACAACAATTAAGGATAAAGAAGTAAGCCTCCGACAGATGACCGCCGCCGATGGCGACCGCATCCTCGCCTTTGCGCGGTCTTTGCCCGAAGACGATTTGCTCTTTATGTCAACCGACATTACTAAGCCGGAAGCGGTTGATTTTTATGTGCAGAGTATCAAAGCCGGACGCATCCATGTCATTCTGGCAGAGAGCGAAGGCAGACTCGTCGGCTACGGCAATCTGATGATTAACGAACTGACGTGGACGCGACATCTGGGCGAAATGCAGTTAATGGTTGCTCCTGAATTTCGCGGCAAAGGACTCGGGCAGGTGTTGGCGGGCGAAGTCTTTGTGATCGCCCAGGAACATGGATTGCAGAAGATTGTTGCTCGGATGGCGGCGGAACAGCGCGGCGCGATTCAAGTCTTCGAGAAGATGGGCTTTCGTGCCGAAGCGTTGCTTGCGGATTTCGTTATTGACCGCCGCGACCGCACTCATGATTTAATTGTGATGACTTACGATGTCACCGGACTGACGGAATAATTAGCTGCTAGCTGTCAGATGTTAGATGTCAGTAGGTAAGAAAGTAGTTAGCAATCCGTATTTTACTACACTCTACTCACTAACATCTAACATCTGACAGCTGACAGCTGATTTCCTGGAGCAAAATTATGGCACAGAACTTAAATCGTCGGCTCACTTCCGTAGACGCCAGCTTTCTCTATTTTGAAAAGAAAGAATGCCCCATGCACATCGGCAGCGTCAGCGTCTTTGACGGCGAAATCCCCTTTGAAAAATTCGTTGACAATGTGAACTCGAAGATGCACCTGTTGCCACGTTATCAACAGATCGTCCAACCTGACCCTTTCAATCTCGGGCATCCGACGTGGGAATTTGATACAAATTTCGATATCCGCAATCACATCTTCAAACTACAGATTGACGCACCGGGCGGCGAAAAAGAGTTGATTGCCTTATCCGGCAAACTCTTTACGCCGATGATGGACAGAAAAAAGCCGTTATGGGACATCTACCTGATTTATGGACTGGAAGGCAAACGCACGGCAATGCTGGCGCGGGTGCATCATTGCATGGTAGATGGCGTATCGGGCGTTGATTTATTGAAGATTGTTCTTGATTTTTCACCGCAACCAACCCCCGCACCAGCGAAACCTGCGGGTGCGGTTCATGAACCGCGCCCCGATGCGACGCGCCGGTTCTTCGATTCCATACTGGGCGGTATGCAGGAAGGCATGGATCGCTGGATGGAGTTTCAAAACGGCTTATTGAATTTAACGCAGGCGTGGTCGAACACGCAGGCACGTACTTCTATGCAGAGCATCGCCGGTTTTCTGCCGGGCTTGGCAGTGCCGCCTTCCGCCTTGCCGTTTAATCGGGCTTGCACGGGCGACAAAAAACTTGTCTGGAGTGAATTTTCATTTGCCGAAGCGCGAGCTATTCGCGCCGCTTGCGGCGGCACGGTCAATGATGTAGTCTTGACCGTCCTTTCGGGCGCGGTGGCGCGATATGTTGAAAAGCATGGGCAATCTCTGGACGGCAGAATGCTGCGCGTCATGGTTCCGGTGAGTCTGCGCCAACAGGATCAACATGGCGCATTGGGCAATCTGGTTTCGATGTTGCCGGTAGAGATTCCGCTTGATATACGCGAACCGTTGGCGCGATTCAAGTACATCAATGACAAGACGACGAAGATGAAGAGCGGGCGCGTTGCCGAAGGCTTAAATCTCTTCTCTGCATTGATGGGCATATTGCCCGCGCCGGTTCAGGCATTTGCCGGAGCGTTGGCAACGACGCCGATTGCCGCTTTTAATATGGTGTCAACCAATGTGCCGGGACCACAAGTGCCGCTCTATGCGATGGGCAAACGCATGGTTGGCTATTATCCTTATGTGCCGGTCGGTTATGCGGTCGGTTGTGGGTGCGCGATTATGAGCTATGATCAGAAGCTGACCTTCGGCTTGACAGGCGATACCCACGCCATGCCCGATGTTGAAGACTTAAATCAGTTTTTGAAAGAATCTTTTGCCGAGTTGAGAACGGTTGCCGGTGTTGAAGAGATCAAGCCGCGAGTGATGAAAGCGGCACGCGGCAAACGAAAATAACGCAGCGATAAACAGGTTCATCCCTGATGTTGTCGTGAGCCGGTTTATCGAAAACGCCAAGATGAGCCGGAATCCTGCGGCGAGTGACAAACTTTGAAAGACCATCAAAAGGTTTCTGTGTAAATGCGACGCTCCACATGATAGAAAGAATAGGGCGCAAAGGAGAGCGCATTTCTTAGTCTGTACTTTGTTGTCCGTGTTTTGTATCCTTTAATTTTCTCCTCTGTAGTTTGAAAGACAAGCGACGAGCTTGTTTGGTTTGGCAACGAACCGCTAAAGGGCAACACACGCAGCCCCAATTCCAATTCGAGGACTCGCACAACTGATGGCTACAACACCGCTGTTCTATAAGGACAAAAAGGCAACTGCTCGCCCAATCTGGCTTGAAGCCTTTGCAGGCATTGACTGGATTGCGCTTCACGCCTCACCGGTTTATTACGGCTTGGGAGTGCCACGCGGCAATCAATCTCCGGTTATCGTCGTACCTGGTTTTTTAGGCACAGATCATTATCTTGCTGAGATGTATCACTGGCTGCGTCGTATTGGCTACAAGCCTTATTATTCGGGCATTGGCTGGAATGCCGATTGTCTGAATACCTTGACCTCGCTGCTGATGCAAACCATTGAACAAGGATACCGCGAAACCGGCAAAAAGGTTCATCTGATTGGTCACAGCCTCGGCGGCATTCTCGCCCGTGCGGCGGCTCTGCAACAACCGGACAAAGTGGCTTCCCTGATTACGCTGGGTTCGCCGTATCGGGGTGTACGTTCGCATCCAATCGTCTTGCAGACTGCCGAAGCGGTGCGGGCAAAAATTCTGAGCAATCGTCAGAAGCGCGAATACTACCCGGATTGTTACACCGGCTATTGCACCTGCAATGCGATTACGGCATTGCAAACCGGCGTTCCCGATTCAATTCTACAATCAGCCGTCTATACGAAAACCGATGGTATCGTTGACTGGCGCGTTTGTATCAATGATGATCCGGCAACCGATTTTGAAGTGAAAGCCACCCACGTTGGTTTGGCATTTAATCCGGCGGTCTATCACCTGATTGCCCGCAGATTGGCGAAAGCTTAATAATTTTGACATTGTTATAGGGGACTAACTTACTACATAAACACAGTAGTTCTGCGCTCATGTAACTTTTCAAATAATGTAAATCTGTGCCAGTCAAACTCTCTTTTCTAGGTGTGCCAAATGTGATTGCTATGATTATCCTACTTTGCCGCACCCTACCAATGGAAACGAGGAGAAGGGAATGAAAAAACTGGCAACCTTCCTACTGGCGCTGACAACCGTTAGCTGTTTCAGCAGCAAGTCCGTAACCTCCATCCCCCCGCCGGTGCAGCAAAACCTGGATGAGGCGACCATCTCTCGGCTCTTGCAGGTGAAGAAGGGCACCGACGCGGCACCTGAGACGGGGCTGTGGGCTCCGCTGTATAAATTGAAGTCCTCGCCCGACGGCAAATCGACCGTCTGGCTCGAAGGCTTAAACAAAGATTTGTTTGACCAGTCGTCATTTCATGCGCTGAACGTCCGGCAGGGTTCAAACGAAGGTCTCGTCCTCTTCACCGTCTGGGATGCCGACCCCGGTTCCGGTCCTGCCATATTCGGGCGCTGGACGGCGGACAGCAAAGCCTTGCGGCTGCAGGTGAAGACGCTGGGTTTCGATTACGACAACCGCAGCCCGCGATGGCAGCACCGCGAGTACGATTTCATCTACTTGGTAGACGAAGGTAAGTTGTACGCCACGCCCTAGCCTTTTCTCCAAGGTCGTTAGACTTCCTTATGCACTAGGTGAGTAAACTTTATCCATGCCTTGATTATCGTACCTTCTGCCGTTGCAATAAAGCCAGCATTCGTTGGGAAAACAAGGGGCTTTCTTATCCTGTAGGCAAACAGGGAGGCATGCGCTCCCAGTATCTATGTCTACTCATCTGATTTTGTAGGTATTCCTTTTATCAGGCTAACCGCTTGACCTCGATTCTCCAGATTTTGCCTTCCAGTGGCGTTACCACAATCTCTACATCGAGAAATTTACGGATAACTTCGATGTTGGTTGTCGTATGCAGTGATGGCTTGGTGGTTGTAAATGCGCCGCCGCCTGCCAGCGCCATCGGCAACAGCAGTTGGTCTGCCAGATATTCACCTGCCGCCGCCTCGCGTTTCAAATACTCCCGCGCCTCTTTGATGACCTGCTCCGCGACCCGTTCGGCGCTCACGCCTTTTTCACCGAATGCCGTAAAGATTTCCGTTACGTTGGCGCTTTCAACGGCAAGCAGCAGCGCGTTACCGGGACCGTTTGAATTGGTCGTCTCAATAACTTCTAACTGCTCTCTGTCAAAATCCATTCTGCGGCGGATGACATCCAATTCGCGTTCGGCAATGTGACGCGGCAGATTGGCAACAATCGCTGTTGCCGATTGCCGGATGATGTCGCCGCGTTCCGTCAAATCGAGCGGATTCAGTTTGCTGCATGGCTCTATTGTAAAATGCGCTTTGCCGCCGCCCGCCGGATAGAATCCGTAACGATCAAGTCGCGCTGAAGCCTTTGCCTTCATACGATGCAGTACAGGCAGAAAACTTTTGGTGAGAAAGTCGAATGGCGGCGCAAACGGATTATGCGTACCACCTTCAAGAGTCAGTGTGCTTACTTCACCGGCGCTCAGTAACGGCAGCAAAACCGTTTGCAAAACGAGCATGGCGCTTCCTGCTGTACCAATAGCAAAAGCATAATCGCCTGCTTTGAGGCGTGAGGGTTTGAAGGTCAACTCTTTCGAGCCGATAAATGCGCCCGTGACTTCCGCCCCACCGACCTCAGCCGCTGCTTGTACGGCAGTCAGATGTTGTCGCAGCAGACCGGGATTTTTACGACCGGCGCGAATCTTCTCAATGCGAAACGGCTCACCCGTCAGCAATGAAAGCGCCAGCGAGGAACGCAGAATTTGCCCGCCGCCTTCGCCAAATGAACCATCTAAAATCAACATAACCCGAATCCTTACTTTGATAATGCAAAACGTCATTCTGCTCATTATCTGGCATCTAAAATGCTGTTCATTACATTGTAGACGAAAAGCTGTAGTTCTTTTCGTCCTTAGTGTACGGAACCCTGACATTCAGTGTCCGTTAATTTATCAATTCATAGGAGAAATAGTATGGCAGAAACAGCAACGCAAACAGCAAAATCGCACACTCAGGAAGCGCAGCAACATTCCGAAGGCGTGGTCGCCAAAACCATCGAAAACCAGACCGCCAAACTCCCGTCAGACTTTTTTCTGCGGGCAGCCGTTGGCGCAATCGGCGTTTCGGCAGTTCTGGAACTGATGGGCAACGAAGAGAAAAGCCGCTTTGTCGGTCAATGGGTATCGCCGTTCCTGATCCTCGGACTTTACAATAAGATCGTCAAAGTCGCTGGCTCAGACCGTATAAGTCAGTAAGCCAAAAGGTAAGAAGAAATAGGACACCGAATGGTTTTGGTGTCCTATTTTGTTTTAGCAATATTCTTCCCGAATCTCTCAAATTAGTAATGCTTGCTCGAATGTTTCTTGCCTTTCTTAAAGCGTCCCGACTTGCGCCCATCATCGCCTTTCAGCGACGCTAAGGGATAGAGCGAGTATTCAATTTTCGCAAGACCCGCATTGACTACCGCAGCGATGACTTCCTCAGACGACTTATAGCAAATGCCCGATTCATCAATCGGCACACGCCCGTTGTCGTTCACCAGAATTCCCGCCTCGCGGTACTCATCATCAATTTTGCGCTGATTCAGCGTCTTTACGGCGGCGGCTCTCGACATTCGACGACCCGCGCCGTGATTGACCGAGTAACCACTGTTTACCGC
>Ga0187894_10000471_pt1 | contig 54567 bp, 52 predicted proteins | sample GBC1701081metaG_FD_136650 | JGI IMG/M metagenome (GOLD analysis project Ga0187894, IMG submission 136650) | White microbial mat communities from a lava cave in the Kipuka Kanohina Cave System on the Island of Hawaii, USA - GBC170108-1 metaG ...
GACGCGGCGAGGAAGGCGGCGGAAGAGGAGACGGCGCGCAAGGCCGCGGCCGACGCTGCGGCGAAGAAAGCAGCTGACGAGGAAGTGGCCCGCAGGGCGAAGGCGGACGCGGCGAAGAAAACGGCGGAAGAGGAGACGGCGCGCAAGGCTGCGGCCGACGCCGCGGCGAAGAAAGCAGCTGAAGAGGAAGCGGCCCGCAAGGCGAAGGCGGACGCGGACAAGGCCAGGGTTGTCGATGCGGCGCGCCCTTTGGGCCAAGCCTTTCGCGACTGCCCGCAGTGTCCGGAGATCGTCGCGGTGCCGCGAGGCTCGTTCCTGATGGGCAGCACGCCGGCCGAGGACGAACGGGAAGCTGTCCCGCAGAGCAGTCGAGGTGTCGCCGAGCCCCGGCATCAGGTCACGCTCGGCAAAGACTTCGCGCTCGGCAAGCATCCCGTGACCCGGGGCGAGTTCGCCGCGTTCGTCGCCGCTACGGGACACAACGCCGGCAATTCATGCATGGTCGTCCAGGATGACAAGTGGCAGGAGGTGACGGGACGAAGCTGGCGAAATCCGGGCTATGAGCAGAACGACCGGCATCCGGTCGTGTGCGTGTCGCTGGACGACGCGCGGGCGTATGTCACCTGGCTGCAGCGCACGACCGGCAAGGCGTATCGGCTGCCGACCGAGGCCGAGTGGGAGTACGCGGCGCGGGCCGGGAGCACGGCCGCGCGCTACTGGGGCGACAACCGCGTGGAAGCCTGCCGGCACGCAAACGTCCTTGACCTTGCCTTCGCCAACGCCATGAACGCGCCCAGGAACTACACCGTCTTCCCCTGTTCGGATGGCTACGTGCACAGCTCGCCGGTCGGGTCGTTTCCGGCCAACACCTGGGGTTTGCACGACATGCTCGGCAATGTGTACCAATGGACGGCCGACTGTTGGCATCCCGGTTACCAGGGCGCGCCTGCCGATGGACACGCCTGGGAAGAAGGCGGTGACTGCTCGCGGCGCTCGGTGCGCGGCGGCAGCTGGCATACGCATGCCTGGGTGACCCGCGCCGCGGCCCGAGTCCGCTACACCATCGGCACCCGTAACTTCCAGCTCGGCTTCCGGGTGGCTCGAGACAACTAGAGCGTGCCTTCTTGACAGTGAGTCGCCGCTCATATACTGTGAGCAAATACTCACTGATGGAGGCATTGATGGGCTTTCCGTCCGAGTTGCCGGCGATGCGACGGCTGTGCCTTCCGGCGCCGAATCCTTTCATCACCGCTTTCGCCTGGGCCGGCATGAGCTATGCCGTCTCCACCGCGATCCTGCACGTGCCATTGCCTCATCATCTCGTATCGGCCGACACGCTGTCGTTCACGCTGGGCGCGTTCGGCAGTGGTGCGCTCGCCCTGGCCGCCCTCACAAGCGTCGTGCCGGCGTTGATCATCGTCCTGATGCTGCGCCAGTCGCCGACGGCCTGGTCGGAGTCACGTCTCGCCGTCACCTACCTGTCGATGGTCGGCCTGGTCGTGGCGTTCCAGTTCGTTGGCGCCGGTACGGACGCGTCCTCCTACAGCGCCATGGATTGCTGCCGCACGCGCGGTCCGGGGTGAGTCTGCCCGCCGGCGGAGGTCCGGCGACCGTCAATCGGAGAGGGTCGATGTACACGCGTCGTTCGATCCTGACCGTATCCCCGCTGGCGCTGGCCGCGGTCGTAGCGCCTGCCCGGGTCGGCGCCGACAGCGTGGCCCTGGCGCAAACGTGGCTTGCCTATGAGCCGCCCGGGGCCGGCTACCGGGTCGACCTGCCCGGAAGGCCGGAGGTCCTGCGCTCGGGCGCCGATCATCTCGCCCACACCATTGTCGCAGCCCGGTTCGATGGCGTCGACTACCGTGCCTCGCACTGGCGCTGCCGGCCGGTCGACCGCGACAAGCTCGCGGCCGAGCTCGACGCCTTTCGCGACGAGATCCTCGAAGGCCTGCCGATGCGGGTTCGCTCGCAGCAGGATCTGACGATCGCGGGGTGGCCTGCCCGGCAGATCGTGCTCGAGACCACGACCGGCGTTGTCGTCGGCGTGACCCGGCACATGATCGCGGGCGCCCTGATGATCGATCTGACGGCGGCGGGAGCACCCGATGTCGACTCGCGGCCGGCAACGCGACGCTTCCTTGAGTCGCTGACGTTGACCTCGGACTAGGGCGTGGGGGCAGCGTGGCCGCTGGCGGGCAGGGAAGGCGCCGCAAGGGGAGAGGGACGATGCTCGATCAACTGCTGGCGCGTGGGCGGACATCGACTCCGTCGGGATGCGCTCGGTCCGGCACTTCGCCCGACCCGGAGACGGGCTGCCGTGATGCCGGTGCGCGGCCGGACGTTGTCGATGGCACGCTCGACACGCTGCGTCGCAACCTGCTCGACGCGATGTGGACGGCACGGCTGATGTCCAACGACATCTTCGCGCCGCTGATCACCGTGGCCCTCAAGCACGTCGATGCTCTCAAGGATCAGGGCCTCGGCACGACCCCCTGGCGCGTGGCGTTGTTCGGCCGGGCCCACATCACGATGCGCAAGCTCGCGTACTTGCATCCGAACAGCCAGGGATCGGTCAAGTTTCTCGATCTCGACACGGGCAAGCGCGACAGGCTGGCGCTGCCCGAGATGAGCTACGGCGCGCCGGTAGATCCGTCGGCAGATATCACGACGGACAAATTCGGTGCGCTGCTGCTGTACGATGATGGTGCATGCCAATGCATCCAACCGTACCGCACCGGCAGCATCCACTCCCTGGCACGGCCGCACGCCTCGCTGTTCGACCTGCGCACGACTCAATAAGCGGCGATCCACCCTGACTGAAGAGTGCATCGGGCTGCGCGATCTTCCATCATGCCCGGAAGAGGTGCGGAAGGCTCCGGTAAAGTCGAGACTCCATTTCGCAGGAATGTCTCGCTACCTTGTGCCTCCAGGCATCGGCGTAAGGGCAGGCCATTTGCGATGGCGCCCCGCGTCGGGCGACGATTCCGTGAAGGAGACTGTCGATGCGCGTGCTTCGTGGCGTTCTGCCCGCCGTCGCACTGGTTTTGGGGATGGTCGCCACCAGCGTGCGGGCCGAGACATGGGAGGTCTACCGGCCAGCCGGCACGCACCAATCCGTCGGCGCCGGCTTCCGCGTCAACATGCCGGCGCAGTTCGATCAGCTGGAACGCGTTGCCGGCGGCGCAATCGGTGTCGAGGCGGAGCGCGACGGGATGAAGTTCGCGACCAGCCACCGGCCCCATCCGGCCCAGCCTGACAGGATCGATGCCGATCTCGACGCGGTCCGCGCCGAGACTGTCAAGCGCGCCGGCGGTGCCAGGTTGCGCAGCGAGAAGCGCCTGGTGGTGACCGGATTCGCGGCACGGGAGCTGGTGCTGGAGAAGCCCGGAGGCCCGGTGGTGGGTTTGCGGCGCTTCGTGATCGTCAACGGCTGGCTGATCGAGCTCTCGGTCGACGGTCCAGCGGGCTTCGAGACAAGGATCGAGCCGCGGTGGTTCCTCGAGTCGCTGGCACTGGTGGGGCCGCAGCATGGCGAGGTGCAGGCGGCGCCGGTACGGGAGTACGTGGTCTGCTTCAACGGCAACCCTTGTGGCGGCATGCCGTGTCCGTCGATCAGTGCGCTGGACCTGGCCACCGCGCAGGAACTGCAGGGTGTCTACTTCGACCTGGATTTCGTACCGGCCGACGCGCGCGCCCAGATCAACGAGGAGGACATGTTCAAGGGCCGCGTCGTGGTCGCCGGGCGGATGACGCAGGGCCGGGTGGCGGAGAGCCGCGAGTATCCGCTGCTGCGCGTGTCGGGCATCGTGCGCAAGGCGACGGCGGCGGAGCGCAAGCATTGTTCGGTGCGCGATTGACGATGAGGTGAGCTACACCCTCGTCGGGGGTCACGAGCCGCTTGGCGCCTGCTTTCCTGCCGACAGCACGTCCGGGTTCACCACGTTGATCGGCCTGCCTGCGGCGTAGGCGAGGATCTGGTCGAAGATGTCGGTGAACTGGAGCTCGTACTCCTCGCGCGACACGTAGCCTATGTGCGGCGTGCACACGACGTTGTCCAGCATCAGCAGTGGATCGCTGGGGTCGCGCAGGGGTTCCTTCTCATAGACATCGACCGCCGCCATGCCCGGGCGTCCGGCACGCAACGCATTCACCAGCGCGCCGGGCTCGATCAAGCCGGCGCGGCTGGTATTCACCAGCAGTGCGGTCGGCTTCATGCGCGCGAGGTCGGCTGACGTGACGATGCCGCGCGTCGCCTCGACCAGGCGCATGTGCAGGGAAATGATGTCGCATTGCTCGAAGAATTCGGCCTTGCTGGCCGCGGTCGGCCAGCCGTCGGTCTGCGCCTTGGCGACAGACGCCGGGCGTGCCCAGACCAGCACATTCATGCCGAACAGCTTGCCGTAGCCCGCGACGACGCTGCCGATGCGGCCGTAGCCATGGATGCCCAGCGTCTTGCCGCGCAGCGAGCTGCCGACGCCGATCTGCCAGTTGCCGGCCTTGAGCGATGCCATCTGCTGCGGGATCTGACGCATCGCCGCCAGGACCAGCCCCCAGGTCAGCTCCGCCGTGGCGTAGGATGGGGTGTCGGAGTGCATGTTCGACGACACGATGATGCCTAGCCGCGTGCAGGCGTCGATATCGATATGCGGGTAGACGCTGCGCTGGCTGATCAGCCGCAGACGGGGCAGGCGATCCAGCAGCGTCGCGCGGATCTGCGTGCGCTCGCGGATCAGGACCAGGGCCTCGGTGTCGCGCAGGCGCGCAGCCAGCGCATCGACGTCCTGGACGTGGTCGTTCCAGATCGTCACGTCGTTGCCCGCCAGCTTGCTGAAGCACGCCAGCGTGCGCAGCGTGTCGTGGTAGTCGTCGAGGATCGAGATCTTCATGTCGGGCCCCGTTGTCGTGCTCGGGATCGCGTTCGCGGGCGTTTAGCGGTCAGACTGAGACCAGGGATCGCTTCATGGTGAGCACAGGCAGACGCTTCGCGTCTTGCCGGGTCGAACCATGAAACGCCGCACCGCTGTCCGTGCGAGGCCTTCATGGTTCGACAAGCTCACCATGAAGGCTACTGCAGGCTACTCGGTGGCGGCGAAGCTGTCGGCGCGCGCCACACGCCAGGCGTCGGCGAAGCGCGGATCGTCGGTGCCAGCCAGCAGCTCGCCGGGCTTCATGAAGCGGTAGATCTGGTCGAACCGCTGCACGAGGTTGGGCGCCACGCGCATGGAGAAATGGCGCGGCTGCAGCTGGCGGGGATGGTCCAGGCCGGCGGCGGCCACGACCTCGGCCAGCGCCTTCAAGGTCGAGCGGTGGAACCGGTAGACGCGCTCGGCCTTGTCGGGCACGACCAGCGCGCGCATGCGCAGCGGGTCCTGGGTGGTCACGCCAACCGGGCAGCGGTCGGTGTGACAGCTGGTCGACTGGATGCAGCCCAGCGCGAACATGAAGCCGCGCGCGGCGTTGCACCAGTCGGCGCCCAGCGCCATCACGCGCGCCATGTCGAAGGCCGAGGTGATCTTGCCGCTGGCACCGACCCGGATACGGTCGCGGAAGTTGAGCCCCACCAGGGCGTTGTGCACAAACATCAGGCCGTCGCGCAGCGGCATGCCGATATGGTCGATGAACTCCAGCGGCGCCGCACCGGTGCCGCCCTCGGTGCCGTCGACGACGATGAAATCAGGATAGATGCCGCTTTCAAGCATCGCCTTGCAGATGGCGAGGAACTCCCAGGGATGGCCGACGCACAGCTTGAAACCGACCGGCCGGCCGCCGCTCATCTCGCGCAGTCGCGCGATGAACGCCATCATCTCAAGCGGCGTCGAGAATGCCGAGTGCGACGGCGGCGAGATGCAGTCGACGCCCTGCGGCACGCCGCGCGTGCTGGCGATCTCGGCCGACACCTTGGCGCCTGGCAGCACGCCGCCATGGCCGGGCTTGGCGCCCTGCGACAGCTTGATCTCGATCATCTTGATCTGCGGCGCTGCCACCGTCTCGGCGAAGCGCTCGGGGCTGAAGGTGCCATCGGGATTGCGGCAGCCGAAGTAGCCGCTGCCGATCTCCCAGATGATGTCGCCGCCGTGCTCGCGGTGATAGGGGCTGAAGCCGCCCTCGCCGGTATCGTGGGCGAAGCCGCCCTTCCTGGCGCCCTTGTTCAGCGCCCGCACGGCGTTCGCCGACAGGGAGCCGAAGCTCATCGCCGAGATGTTGAAGACCGACGCAGAGTAGGGCTGCCGGCACTCCGGGCCGCCGATCATGACGCGGAACGGCTCCTTCGAGGGGCGGCGCGCGGCGATTGAATGGCTCAACCACTCGAACGACGTGCCATAGACGTCGAGCTGTGTGCCGAACGGCTTCTTGTCGAGCTCGCCCTTGGCGCGCTGGTAGACGATCGAGCGCTTGTCGCGGCTGAATGGCGCGCCGTCGGTATCGCTCTCCAGGAAGTACTGGCGGATCTCCGGCCGGATCTCCTCGAGCAGGAAGCGGATATGGGCCGCGATCGGGTAGTTGCGCAGGATGCTGCGCTTCTTCTGCAGCACGTCGTGGGCGCCGAGGCCGACCAGGGCCGCGGCAATGACGAACGGCACCAGGAATCCGACATAGACGAACGACAGCGCCAGGCACGCGACGGCCGTCACGGCTGACAGCGTGAACACGGCGTAGCGTGGCGTGATGGCAAGAGCGATCGTGCCCATGATGGTTGTTCCCCCCTTGTGCGTGCGCACCGTCGTTCGCGAGCGTGGTCACGGCGATATGGCCCCAAGGAAGCCTATCCGGAAAAGACTTCAAGTCGGGGACTCTGTTGAGCGTCCGCGGGATGCCGCGCCGGGGACACGACTGGCGGGTGGTGCCGTCCCCGCCGGCTGCACAGCTGAATGGAGCAGGTCTGGGTTCCCTTTTTGGCAGCTCATAGACTGTTTTTGTGTCCATAAATTCATATCATAGGCTGATTCCATCCTTTCCCGAACGGCAACGGGCGCCACGCGCACCTCATGGCGGACCCGCTGATCGAACGGCTCGGATCGTCGCGCTGCGGGCCGCCGACAATCACGATATCGGGCCACTGCCGGCTTTCGCCCGGCCCTGACGAGCAGAGCAATATTCATAGAAGTGAGTATTTGCTTTATATGAGTGTTGACTCAGCGCCAATGCCTGAAGATGATGGAATTGTCGAGGGGCGTCCGCATTCGGCAGGATGCCGGGGTGGCTTGGCCGCCGCCGCCGCAGTAACAGCAGCCAGGCTGTTCAGGCGGGTTGAACGGAATGCTGCCGGAAGGGCGGGGGCGTCTTAGCCCTCGGCACGAAGGCGGACCGGGAGCGGTCCAGCGTACGATGATGGCGGTCCGCACTTGCGTTGATGGCACCATCGGTCGACAGTTGCCGGTCGGGTCTGCATCTCGGAGGAACACGCGGTGGCCAACGAGGTCAAATGGACGCTGCCGGGGCCGGGCCAGACATCGGGGCCACGCACCGAGGGGCTGACGACCCTGCCGTCCGGGAGTCGCATCGGCAAGTACGAGGTCGTGTCGGTGCTGGGGCAAGGCGGCTTCGGCATCACCTACCGCGCGCGCGACACGCAGCTTGGCCGCGATGTCGCGATCAAGGAATACCTGCCGACCACCTTCGCGGCGCGCCAGTCGGATTCGATGGTGCTGCCGCACTCGACGCAGCTGGCCGAGGATTTCCGCTGGGGCCGCGAGCGCTTCCTGGCCGAAGCCAAGACCCTGGCGCAGCTGGAGCACGCTGCCGGCATCGTCAACGTCTACGACTTCCTGGAGGCCAACGGTACCGCCTACATGGTGATGGCCCTGGTGCCGGGCGAGACGCTGGAGGCGCGGCTGGCACACGAAGGGCGCCTGGCGCAGCACGCCATCGAGCGCCTGCTCTATCCGCTGCTCGACGGGCTGGAGCGCGTGCACCGCGCGGGCTTCCTGCATCGCGATATCAAGCCGGCCAACATCCTGATCGACCCCGAAGGGGCGCCGGCGCTGATCGACTTCGGCGCCTCGCGCGTGGCGCTGCAGGATCGCACGCAGGCGATGACGGCGATCTACACGCCCGGCTACGCCGCCTTCGAGCAGATGTCCGCCGCGCCGCAGGGGCCGTGGACGGATATCTACGCGCTGGCCGGCACGCTGTATCATTGCATCGCCGGCACGCCACCGCCGCCGGCGGTCGACCGCATGATCAACGACCGGCTGATACCGGCGGTCGATGTCGGGCGGGGCCACTATGCGCCGGGACTGCTGGCGGCGATCGATGCCGGGCTGGCGTTGAAGGCGGAGGCGAGGCCGCAGTCGATTCCGCAATGGCGTGCCCTGGTCGCCGGCGGCGCGACACAATCGGGCGTGATCCCGCAGGGCACGATGCGGCATGCGGCCACTGCCGGCGGCTCGACTCGCCGGCGAGGCTGGTTGTGGCCGGCAGTCGCGGCCGCGGTGGTGCTGTGCCTGGCGGGCGGAACAGCTGCCTACTTCGTGCTCCAGGAGCGCGCGCGTGTTGCCCGCGAGCTGGCCGAGGCAGACGAGCGAGCGTGGGTGCAGGCCAAGGCCACCAATACCGAGGCGGCATACCACGAGTACCTGAGCCGCTACCCGACGGGTCAGCGTGCCGGCGAAGCGCGCCAGGCGGTCGCGGCCTTCGAACAGCGGCGGAAGGCCGACGAGGATGCATGGACGCGGGCGAAGAGCGCCAACAACGAGGCTGCATACCGCGACTATCTCAGGACAAGCCCGGGCGGCCGCTTCGCGCCGGACGCCCAGCGCGAGATCGAGCGCCTTCAAACGGAGGCGCGTCGCGAGCGCGAGCGCATCGAGGCGGACACGTGGGCACGGGCCAAGGCGGGCGGTACCGAGGCGGCGTACCAGGCCTACCTCGACCGCTATCCGCAAGGGCGTTTCGCGGATGAGGCCCGCGGCGAGATTCAGCGAGCCCGCCGCGTACGGTCGCACACTGCTTTCCGCGACTGCGATCAGTGCCCGGAAATGATCATGGTGGCCAGGGGCTCCTTCATGATGGGTTCGCCGCCCGGGGAGGAAGAGCGCGAGCGGGTTCCAAATGACAGGATCGGCTTTACCACGCCGCAGGTTCGCGTGACGTTCAAGGATGATTTCGCCGTGGGCAAGTATCCCGTGACGCGCGCCGAGTTCGAGAGGTTCGTGTCGGCCACCGGCCACCAGACCGGCAACAGCTGCCTGGAGTACGCTGGCGGCGGCGTGAACGTGAAGGAGGTGCAGGGAAAGACCTGGCGTAACCCGCGTTTCCCGCAGGGTGACCGACATCCGGTGGTCTGCGTCTCGCTGGAGGATGCGCAGGCCTATGCCAACTGGCTCACGCGCATGACCGGCAAGACCTACCGGCTGCCGACCTCGTCAGAATGGGAGTATGTCGCGCGCGCCGGGACGACCACGGCGCGCTACTGGGGCGACGGCGTCGCTGACGCCTGCAGACACGCGAACGTCGCAGACCTCAGCCTGCACAAGGACCAGAACCTGGCGCGTGCCGGCAAGATCTTTCCGTGCACCGACGGCTTCGAGAACACCGCCGCGGTGGATGTCTTTCCGCCCAACGCCTGGGGCTTTCACGACATGCTCGGCAACGTCTTCAATTGGACGGTGGACTGCGGCGGGATCGAGAGCTACCTGCATGTGCCGACCGACGGGCGGCCCTGGGAGGGAGGCAATTGCGCGCGCCGGCAAGTCCGGGGCGGCAGCTGGGCCGGGTCGCCGTTCCTGGCGCGCGCTGCGTCACGCTCGGCCTACCCCCTGAGCACCCGCGACGGCTTCATCGGTTTCCGCGTGGCGCGCAGCAACTAGCGCGCATCGACTGGTCACATTTGGCCCGCGCGCGTCCACGCGCGCATCGGGGCGAAGCGCCGGCCTTTATGATTTCGCCCGTCGCTGGCGCGACGGGCGAATGCGCGCGTGGACGCGCGCGGTCCAAAGTCAACGCCTGTGAGCGCGTCACTGGAATCACGTGGCGGGCAGCTCGGGCAGAGGTTTTTCGGCGCTGCCCTGACGGCAGGACTCGATGCCGGCGAGCGTCTTCATCAGTTCCGGCAGCGACACCGGCTTGGGGAAGAACTGGACCGCGCCATCCTCGCGGGCCTGCGCGATGTCGGCGCGTCCGGCATGCCCGGACATCACCAGGGCCGACGGCCCCGGCTGCGGGTGGTCGCGGCAGGCACGCACCACGTCGAGGCCGGTGCCGTCGGGCATGCGCAGATCGGTCAGCACGACGTCGAACGGGCCGTCGCCGTGGAGCGCGCGCATGGCGGCATCGACGCCGCCCACACCCACGACCTCATGGCCACGCCGGCGCAGGAACCGGCCCAACTCCTCGACGATATCTGTCTCGTCGTCGACCAGCAGGATCCTCATCCCGAAGTCACACCGGTCCATGCGGCATCTCTGGTCCGACCGTTCACGAGGCCAGCAGCGTCTGACGCAGCAGGGCAAGTGCCTCCCGCAGGTCATTCAACGTGCCGGCGATGTCGTTGCGCTCGCCGTCGGCCGGCGCCCTGGGCGGCAGCGACCGGCCCGGGTCGGCCTCGACCAGGCGCGTGCCCGGCAGCATCTTGATCTCCTGGCGCGCCGCCGGCTGGTTGCTCTCGCTGTCCAGCAGCCGCTGCACACCCTTGATGGTGTAGCCTTCGTTGTAGAGCAGCGAGCGGATGCGGCGCAGCAGGTCGATGTCCTCGGACCGGTAGTAGCGCCGGCCGTTGCTGCGCTTCACCGGGCTGATCTGGCTGAACTTGCGCTCCCAGAACCGCAGGACGTGCGGCTCGACGTCGAGCTCCAGGGCGGTTTGGCCGATAGTGCGCAGCGCTCCGGTCGATTTGCCGGGCTGTCTGTCGGTCGTTTGGGCGGCGGAGTGGAACATCACATACCTCTTTTCTGTCTATCGCACGGTTTGTCGTTATTCATCGTGTGACCGGATGTGCCGGCCAGCCTCAGCGCGAGGGCGTGCTTGCCATCAATTCGTCCGGCTCCAGGGGATCGCAGTCGGTCAGCTCGACGCGTGAGACGACCGGCACCCGCACGGTCAGCTCGACCCGCTCGGCAGTGATCGCTGTGTTCAGCGGCTTCGTTTTCGTCGTCACTCCCAAGGCGAGCGCCGCGCCACCCGCGACCGCGAGCACGGCCAGCGCGATCAAGATCAGCGTGCGGCCTTGCCTGCCGGCGAGTGCGCCGCGCGTGCCTGCGGCCAGATGCGGTCGTGCCATGTCAAAACCCCGTTTTCGGACCCGGTCGGTCCAGCCCCGGCGGCTCACTGAAGACAGCGCTTCCCGATGGGGGCGATACCGCATCGCGCCCCTGGATCCCTGCCTCTGGTGAGAACGACGGGCGTGACTGTCGCCCGATCTGCACAAAATGCCCTTGGAAAACCCGTTGTCGTTCTATCTGCGCACGTTGCTAACTCTTGGACCCCATCTGACCTGCAGTCGCCCCCCGGCGGCGGCAGATCAATTAGGTCCGTAATGGCTGGAACGTAAAAAATTCGGTTGGAATCGTCAAAGGGATTCTCAATGCTCTGATTCTGCGCAATTTTTCATTAACGATAAATTCACGATATCACGCGAACGAAAGGGACATTCTCTTTTTACAACAATATCTTACAGACTAATCCTGATGGATGAACAAGAGGGCGAGGTTGCCGCAGGCGTGATGCCATTCGAGCCTCGACTGCCAACAGGTTGGTAGGGGTACGGGATCTGGTTCCCGGTTTTTGACGCGGGACCGCTGGTCGGACGATCCCAGATGCAGTCGTAGGGGGCAGCGGAGCGCGGATCTCCCCTAGTGCTAACGTTCACCTATTACAGAGCGATCATGGTTGGCCCCCACCGTTCCAGCGACGCGCCTCAAGAAAAGAGGAAAGATGCGCCGGTGGAGCGGCGCGGCCCGACTAAAGTCGACACATGGGCGGCTCTCTCCGCTTGCGGGCTGCTTGGCCCGGGGATCGACAGCGCAGAGCCCTCTGCGCGCTATTCCCGTGGCACCGGCTTGATCGGCGCCACGGGCGTTCGCCGTAGCCGCTGGATCGTCTCGTCGAGCGCCGAGAGGAAGCGGGAGCGGTCGCGCGGGATCATCGGCTTCGGGCCGCCGTGCACTTCACCCATGGCGCGCAGGTCGGCCAGCAACGCGCGGCTGGCCATGGCCATGCCGATCGACGCGGTTGTGAACGGAATGCCGGTCGAGCCGATAACCGCGGCGCCGGCCTTGAGGCAGCGGTCCGCCAGGGGGATGTCCGACGTCACCACGACATCGCCGGCGCCGGCGTGGGCGGCGATCCAGTCATCGGCCGCGTCGAAACCGTCGCCAACGACGACCCGTTCGATGCGCGGATCGCGCGGCACGGCGATGTACGTGTTGGCGACGACGTACACGGGCAGACCGTAACGTTCGGCTGCCCGGTAGACCTCGGCCTTCACCGGGCATGCGTCGGCGTCAATGTAGATGCGAATCCGGGTCAACAGGCTCGGTGATGTCATCGCCGCATCATAGGCGAACGGGACCGTCAAAGAGACCACCATGAAGATCGTGACCCACAACACCGTAGCCGCGATCCGCACCGTCGGACGATGTCGGTGCCTGAGGTGCGCCCGCCTGGCCAGCTCCCTGATCCTGATCTGGCCGGGCTTCCTGTCAGCGTCCGCGGCGTCCCGACGACTTGCGCCTCTTCACGGGCGGGGCGTCGTCCCGTGGTGGGAACAAGGTTCTGAGCGTGCGCGAGACGTCTGGATCTAGGCGGGCGAGTGCCGCAGGATCGCGACCGCTGCCATGGTAGCGGGCGGCATCGCGCAGCCGGGAGATTTCGCCGCCGAAACGCCCGGGGAAGCGCAGTTCGATCGCTGTTGCCCAGGCTTCGAGGTTGTCAGCATCCTGTATGCGGCCCATTGCCGTCTCGGCCAAAGCCTGCAGCGATGTTTGAAGACAGGTTCGAGCCACTCCATCGAAATCGAGGTGCTCCGTCGTGGCCCGAAGGAACGCGTGCAGCCGGTCCAGATCACCGGCGCTGCCGAAGAGCGAAGTCGAGGCCTGTCGACCGAGCCAATCGGCCGTTGCGACCAACACTCTCTCCAGTTTCTCGTCTCCGTATCCGTCGATGATTTTTGCCGCCATGCCGAGCGCCCAGATCGCCTCCATGTGATCATTCAAGGACACGAGGCTCTTGGCGAGCACGTCAAAGGCGAGGCTCTGCTCGTGCGCGTCGCCGGCCCTGTAGGCGACGTTGGCGGCTTGCCGGGCGGTGGTGACCGCTTCCTCGTAGCGGCCGAGTCTCCAAAGGCTGATGGCGGCGTGACGGAGGGCCACGGCCTGTGCGTGCATGTCGCCGGCCTTGAGCGCAAGGTCGGCGGCTTGCCCCAAGGCAATGAGGGCTTCCTCGTGGCGACCGAGCTCGCCAAGGCTGAATCCGGTGTGGCACAAGGAAAAGGCCTGTTCGCCAACGTCACCGGCCTTGAGCGCCAGATCGGCGGCTTGCCTGAGGGCGGTGAGGGCCTCCTCGTGGCGACCGAGGTCGTCAACGCTGAAGGCGGCGTGGCGCAGGGCGATGACCCGTCCGCGCACGTCCCCGGCCTTAAGGGCGAGGTCTGCGGCTTGCCTGGCAGCGGTGACCGCTTCCTCGTGGCGGCCGAGTTCTCCAAGACTGTAGGCGGCGTAGCGTAGAGCGGCGGCCGTTGTCCCCAAATCGCCAGCCTTGCTGGCGAGATCGACCAAGGGTGCGACCAGATCGAACGCCTCGGCATATCGACCGAGCTGCTGCAGACTCCAGGTTCGACCAAGCTTGGCGACCAAATCGAAGCGCTTGTCGCTGAGAGGTTCGGCAGTTGTGACAGCTTCCTCCGCCGCAGAAAGGCCACCGTCGATGCCTTCGTAAGCGTCCAGACCCGATCGGACAAGCAGCAACAGAACGCGATCACCCAAGTGATTGGTCAGGGAGGATGCTGCTTCAACGCGCGCATAAGCTTGATCGATCGCATCCGACTTGGCCAAATCGGCGATCGCCCGAAGATGGTCGGCAATCGTTTCTGTAGCGAGGGGGAGCAGGCGCGCTGGAATGTTGTAGTTCCCGAGCCCATGCAGTATCCACACTCGAGCGCCCTTGCCCGTGCCCCTGTCCGCGTCGTGGAGGCGCGCCATGACGCGGGCTTCCGCGATCCGTCCCCGTCGCGCGAACTCTCCCGCCTTCGTCTGCTTCTCCCGGGGCGAGAAATACGCCGCCAGGAGGTCGACCAGCGCTTCCAGCGGGCAGGCGGTCTTGCCGTGGTCGACGATGCGGCGGCGATAATAGTGCGCAAAGACCCGGTCGGCGACGCGGTACAGCACTTCCGCCGAGGCCGGCGCCTTCTCGCCGAAGACAATGCGTTCGCTGACCAGGGCGTTGAACGGGCCGGCGATGGCTGCTTGGCTGTTGGCCCTCACACGTCGCGCCAGTTCGGATTGCGTCGCCGGCTCGCCGCCGCGCAGCAGCGCATCAAGCAGCTTCTGCGAGCGGCCGGGCAGCGCCTCGATGCGTTCCTTGTAGTAAGGCGTCAGCTCGTCGACGAGCTTGTTGAGCAGATCGGCGGCGCGCAATATGTCTTCGTCGAACAAGGTATCGCCGAGCAGGGTGGCGAGCCGCGGGGTGCCGCCGATGAAGCTGGCGACCGCTTTGGCGCGCGCCCCCGCCATCTCGTCGAGCGGCGGTTTGCCGGCGTCGGTTCGCTGGCGATCGAAGAAGGCAAGGCACTCCTCGATCGACCACGGTTCCAGCACGACCTCGCGAAACCCCTGGAAGAGGCGGCCATCGTAGTCGCGGTCGAACGCGCCGCTGGCGCTCGCCGCGATCAGCATTAGCCGGCCGTCCGGTTCGGTCAGGAAGGCGCGCAGCCGCGACGCTTGCACCTCCTTGGAGAAGGCGCGGCGCAGCAGCACGTCGAAGTTCTCGACCAGCGCCACGAACAGGCCGCGCTCGCCCACCTTCTGATGTATGGCCGCCTTGAGCTCGTCGACGGTGGCCTCCCAGACGGCGCCCTCGTCCTCGTGCCAAGTCAAGCCGGCGTCAGCGCCTGCGCCGCCGGTCAGCGCACGCGTCAGCTCCCGGATGAGGGTCTCCGGCTCCGTCACGTGCGGCATTTCCTCGGGCATGAGCCCGACCGCCAATGCCAGTTTTTCGTCGTCCGTGATGCGCTCAACCTCGATCTGGATATGGCGCATCATGAAGCTCTTGCCGTAGCCGCGCGGCGCCGAGATGATCAGATGCTGGATTGTTTCAGCGCCGATATTGCTGCGGATCGTCGAGAGAATGTCTTTGAGAACCTCGTCGCGACCGGTCGCCACGGTCCGCACGGTTGCCGCTGAAAAGTCGTGGGGATTGAAGGCGGAGAGCAGCGCCACGTTCATCGCCCCCAGGCGCGGGCACGGATCCAGATCGGTACGAGTTTCGAGGCCAAGCGTACGGTCTGCGTCTCCGTATCGAACAGGATGAAATCGTCTTCGCGCAACGCTTCGAGGACATCGTCACGGCGCTCGACGGCGCCGACCTTCGCCAACGCCTCGTCGACCGCCTGAAACGTCAACGGTTCGGGAGCAACCGCGGCGACAGCTTTCAGGATGACGCGCGCCGCCTTTTCATCGGTCTTGTAGCGCGACAGGCGGGTGGTAAACTGCTGATAGAAGTTCTCGTCGAGCGCCTGCCGCACACCGGCATCGATCGTGGCCTTGACCGCCGCCGGATCGCGCACGCCCGACTTGACGACGGCGTCGAAGCCGTACTGCAGGAAGATCGGCCAGGTTTCGGCCGATGCCTCCACCACTGCTTCCGACAAAGCCTGAGTCCAGCCGTTGGTGCCCTCACCCCGGGCGAGCGCGTCGACCATATCGACTGCTGCGGACCGTTCGAGAGGCGGCAACCGCACCGGCACGACGTCGCCGATATGGTCGGCGACGTGGACGCCGTCCAGGCGACTGAGCTGGGCAAAGCCGATCGATCCCGAGAGCAGCATGCGAACGCCACAGTTGATGCGCCAGTCCCGGAGGGTGGCGAGGAAGCGCTCCGCGTCCCACGGCTTGTAGCCGTCGCGCATCATGTTGCGAAGCATGTAAGGCAGTTCATCGACGATCAGGACGATCGGGCCGGCCTCTTTGAGCGCTTCCTCGATGTCGCCGGCCCAGGCGGCGGCGTGGTCGAACTCGTTTTGGAATCCGGGTGAGGAGTCTACGGTATTGCTTCCGCCCACGCGCCTCAGGACCGGTGCCAGGAACCCCTGCACCACGGTATTGGCCGCGAACTTTTGTCGTGCCTTCTTGAAACGGCCCTCCACGGGGAGTTGCTCGTAGAACTTGATCAGGAAGTCCTTGAACCGGCTGATCCCCTGGACATCGCAATAGATGACCGTGAGATCCTGTCTTTCGCGCAGGCGGCGCACGAGCTCGAACAGCACTGAGGTCTTGCCGATCCGGCGAAGCGAGAAGATACGGCGGCTCCCCTTATCCTCCACGAGGTCCTCGAGGAGATTGTCGACCACATCGGCTCTTGGCCAGAAATCAGTGCCCTTGACGGGATTGCCGAGTCGTTTACGTAGGTCTCGCGACGAGTTCATGCTCGTGTATCCTTGGGAAGAGATATCTCTTTGTAGGGATATCACGGCGACAAAGCGGGATCAAGATATCCTTTCACCAGGATATCTGTGACAGCGTATTCGTGATACTTTATGCACTCACACAGATAAATTAAGTTAGGAACATATAATAATACCCTGTACTGAAATGATTTATAGGCTGTGCAAAGTGGCGGATCGGCGACCGGCTCGTTGAGGTCAGCCCAAGGATTCGGCCACGTCCCGTTGTGGATTCGGCGTCTGCAAGCAGAGTTGCGAGCCGGCTCTAAACGCGCGTGCGCTCGAGCCAGAATCCGGGGCCGTGGTACCAGACGCGGTCCGCCGCCGCCGGCTCGGGCTCGCCGCGGTGCAGGGCCTGGATGGGAACCTGGGATGGGCGTTGGCCCTGGAGTGCCTCTTGCAGGCGCTTGCCCGCGTCTTCGTCGCGACCGCCAGCGCAGGGGAAGATACCCACGCCGCTGATCGGTGCAGCCTCGAAAGTGGTGCCGCGCCGGATGGTGCGCAGCAGGAAGCCCCAGCGGTTCTCGCCGGTCAGAGGCATGATCAACCGGCCGCCTTCGGCCAGGCGGTCAAGCCAAAGCGGCGCGGGATGCGTCGATCCGGCAAAGACGACGATGGCATCCACCTCGCCCGGGTCGTGCGTGCGCCCGTCGCCGTTCACGAGCTCGACCTGCGCCCAGGGGGCGAGGTTGGCTTTGGCGCGTGCGGCCAGCTCGGCATCGTATTCGACCGCCACGACGCGACCGTCAGGGCCGACGATCTCGGCCAGCACGGCCGAATAGTAGCCCGTGCCGGCGCCGACCTGCAGCACGCGCTCGCCGCGCTGCAGGTCGAGATGATCGAGGTTGTACGCCCAGAAGCTTGGCAGACCATTGTTGAGATCGCGCGCCGCGTCGATGGTCACCAGGACGTCGTGATAAATCCAGTGCGGCTGGTCGTCCGGCGTCATGAACCGTTGCCGGGGGCTGTCCGGCAGGATGTGGCTGTCCGCCAGGATGCCCCAGGGCCCCGGACCGAGGAAATTCTCGCGCGGCACGGCGGCGAAGGCTTCGACGATCGACGGGTTGCGCCGCACCGGCGCCCTGAGCTTCAGGTCCTCGGCGAACCAGCGGCGCATCGCCGCCACGTTGTCATCCATTGCGCACTCCATCGAGGTGATCTCGACAGGGAAGGGCGGCTCGCACCAGCCGCCGCGGACAGCGGAAAAAAATTTTGCCGGCCTGTCCGCGACCGGCCCCGTCGTGCGCATACTGGGCAGGCATGGAACGCTTCACCGAACGCAACCGCCGGTCCGCCGACGCGGTCGGCACCAGGGCCGTCGACTTCGCCCGCGCCTTGCAAGCCCTGCCGGACGCCGATCTCGTGCGGCTGAGGGCGCTGGCCCGGCTGTGGAGCCGCGGGCTGCCCGGCGGACTTGGCTGGGCGGACGTGTTGAACGAGGCGATCGTGCGCACCCTCGATGGAACGCGTCACTGGCCGCCCGAAGTACCGCTGCTCGCCTTTCTGTCGGGCGTCATGCGCAGCATCTGCGACGACCACTGGCGCCGGGTGCGGTACGAATCGGGCTGGCTGGTCCGCCGCCAGGACGTATCGGATGCGGGTGTGTCAGGCGAGGAGACCGAGTCGCCGCCCGACCCCGAGCGCGTGCTGGCTGCCGCCCAGGCGCTGGCCTCGGTCAACCAGCTGTTCGCCGCCGATCCGCCGGTGCTGAAGATCATCGCCGGCCTGGCGGAAGGCCTGGCGCCGGGCGAGATCTGCCGGCTCTACGCCATGACGGAGCGCGAGTACGACACGGCGCGCCGGCGGATGCGACGCGCGCTGCTGCGCAATGGCCTCGCCAGGGGTGTGTGGTGAAAGACTGGCAGCCGCATATCGACCTGCAGCGGCTCCTGTCGGCGCTGGGCGAGGAGCTGTGCGCTGCCACCGACGAGGAGGTGCGCGAGGTCTGCAGCGCGGCTGGTCAGTCGATGGCCGGTGCGGCCCGCGTCATCCGCCAGCGGATCGCCGCCGCCAGCGGCTTGCAGGACGAACCCGACCCCGCGCTGCCGCTCGCCGATGGCGTGCGCTGCCGCGAGCATTGCTGGCGGCCAAACTGAGTTGACACCCGGGATGCCGCGGGTGGAGTGCCACCCCGGGGAGCGCATGAGAGCCAACATTGGACGCACGGCGGTTCAGCCGGACCGCGCGACTCCTGCCGCGCTCTTCGGTTTCCGAGACAAGGTATGAGCGCGCCGGAAGGCGCGCGGTCCGGCTGAACCGCCGTGCGTCCAATGTTGACACCTATGGCGGGACACCCACGCGCCGTGAGCTATCCCGCCGACGTGACCGCGGCCTGCGCCACGGCAGTCCACAGGTCCCGGGCTGAAGCGGGGCGGGCGCCGACATGGCGCCGCAAGGCGTGCGACAGCACCTCGCCGAGCGGCGTGCCCAGCGACTGGGCGGTGCGGCCCGGCTCGCCGGCGCCGATCTGCGCCTGGGTGAAATTCAACTGCTGGCCGACCAGCACCTGCAGCAGCAGCAGGCCGCAATGATAGAGGTCGACCCGGTGATCGGGCATGCCGAAGGCGGCCGGGTCGAGGAATTCGGGTGCGATGGTGTCGGGGTTGACGTTGGTGTTGAACGGATCGAGCTGGTGGACGGGCTTGGCCAGCCCGACGTCGGCCAGCTTGAAGCTGGTGGCGCCGCCGCCGCCGACCAGCTCGTCACGCGCCATGGCGACGAAGACGTTGCCGAGGTGGATGTCCTGGTGGACGAGCTGGAAGTCGTGCATGCGCTGCACGGCCTGCAGCACGCAGCGCGCCACCGAGCGAACCGAGTTGGGGCCCTTGAACCAGGTCTGGCCCAGCGCCGTGGACAGCGGATGCTCGCAGCGCTCGGTGACGATGCAGTAGTAGCCCTTCGAAGCGAAGGCCTCGTAGATGTATGTGAAGTACGGGCTGCGCAGCATGACCAGCTTGTCGATCTCGGCCGCGGCCTTGCGGGCATGCTCCTGCGGCGATGCGTACGGCTTCAGCACCTTGATAGCGAGCTCGTTCTCCCACGAGTCGACCGCCGCATAGACCAGCCCGAAATAGCCCTCTCCGATCGGCTTCAGCAGGCGATAGGCGGTCCCCGTTTGCGGGTTCTCAAGCACGCTGTGCGGTGCGAACGGCAGGGAGGTCGTCGGCACGGGCGGCGTCGCGGGAGTCATGGGCGGCGGCAGCGCGGTCATGCCGTCACTCTGCCTTCGGACGAGCGGGTGCCGCCACAAAATTGCGATAGGCCACGACGGCGTAGTTCAGTTGCCCTGGCCACATCCGGTGGCACGTCGCATGCCTTGCATAAAATATCATGTATGAGATATAATAGGATTTAACATACTATATATCGGTCTATATCATGCGCTCAGCTGTCCTTGATGTCCTGCCTCTCCACGTTCGTCGATCGTTAGCGAAATTCGGTGCGGATTTGGCGATAGCCCGCCGCAAGCGCGGCTTGACTGTCGCGATGGTTGCCGAACGCCTGGGCGTGGCCAAGAGCACCTGGTCGCGGGTCGAGAAAGGTGACCCGACGGTCGCCATGGGAGTCTACGCCATGGCGTTGTTTGTGCTGGGATTCGGTGATGCGCTGGGCGATCTGGTCGATCCCCGCCGGGATGAGCAGGGTCTGCTTCTGGACGAGCAGCGCCTGCCCAGGCGAATACGGGTTCGCAAGGAGCCGATGTCGCTATGAGGCGTACGCTGCGTGTCTTCCTGGGCGACCAGCCGCGTCTCGTTGGCGCAATCCGTCACGAGGCCCAGGGTGCGCGAGAGAGCGCCGCGTTCGAATACGACGCCACGTGGCTTGCCGCTTCAGACCGGTTTGCCATCGATCCGGCCTTGCCGCTGGTTGGCGGCCCGCAATTCCGCCGGAAGATACGCGACGGTTCGATCTTTCATGCAGCCATCGCCGATACCGAACCCGATGGCTGGGCGAGGCGCGTCATCCTGCGCGATCATGCGAGGCGCCGACAGCATACGCGTCGTGCCGGCGGACAAGTCGATATTCGCGCACTCAACGCCCTCGACTTCCTCCTGGCCGTCGATGACTTCAGCCGTGTCGGCGCGCTGCGCTTCCAGGATGAAGACGGCGTTTTTCAGGGCGCGCATGAGAAGGATCGCCGCCCGGCACCGCCTCTGATCGAGTTGGGTTTGCTCCTGGCGGCAACTCGTGCCGTGGAGACCAACAGCGAGAGCGCCGCCGACCTCGTCTATCTGCGCGGGCGCGGCACGTCACTGGGTGGCTTGCGTCCGAAATGCACCGTGATCGACGATGCGGGGCGCCTGTCGATCGGCAAGTTCCCCAGCGTTGCGGACACGCGCGCCGTAACCAAGGGCGAAGTGCTGGCCCTGCGGCTTGCAGCAGCGGCGGGTATCAATGCGGCGCAGGCGAAGATCATCGACAGCGATGGCATGCCGGTCGCCCTTGTCCGGCGTTTCGATCGGGCGGATGGCGGCGGACGGCTGATGTATGTGTCGGCTGCCACGCTTCTCGGCGCTGATCCCGGCGACCCGGGCGAGCACGCCTATACCGAGATCGTCGACGCGCTGCGGGTCCACGGCGCGTCGGCCCAGGTTGACATCGAGGAGCTGTGGCGCCGCATCGCTTTCTCCATCCTGATCACCAATGTCGACGATCATCTGGCCAATCACGGCTTCCTGCACGTCGCACGCGGTCAATGGCGGCTGGCGCCCGCGTTCGACCTCAATCCATTCCCGGAGCGGGTGCGCGAGCTCAAGACCTGGATCTCCGAAGAAGCCGGGCCGGCGGCGGCGGTGGAGGCGCTGATGTCCGTGGCGGCCTATTTCCGTATCCCGTCGCGACGCGCAAAGGAGGTCGTGCGTGAGGTCGAGACGGCGGTGTCAGGCTGGCGGGAAACGGGCCGGGCGATCGGCATGACGGCGATCGAGCTCGATCAGTTTGCCGATGCGTTCGAGCATGCCGAGCGCTCCGCGGCGCGCCGGTTTGGCGGGTAGTCCTTCCTCCGCCGCATCGCGTCGGGTCGCCTACACGATCTCCTGCGCCGCTTCGCCCGGCATCATCGCCCGCACCGGCGCCGCCCACTCCAGCGCCACGTCCTCGATCAGCGGCGCATTGGCGCTCTCGAGGTTGTAGCGTCCCGTCGTCGGGCCGCGGCGCACGCGCTTGAGCATGACGGTGCCGTTGACCTGTTTCACGATGCACAGCCGTCCCAGCACGGTCGTGGAATCGGGCTCGGGGTCGCGGCTGTAGAAGATCAGCCACCCGTCGGTGATCATCGGCGCCTGGCTGTCGCCGCGCACGATGACGGCTATGGTCTTGCCCGGATTGAGGCCGCGCGGGCAGGGGACTTCCTTCAGGCCGCCGCCTTTGGGGTAAGGGTCGACCAGCTCGACCGTGGCGCCGGCGCCGACGTAGCCGACCACCGGCACCATCGGCGTCTTGTCGCCGTACATCAGCATCGCCGGGTCGATCTTGTAGAACGACGCGAATTTCCGCGCCCAGCCCTGGTCGAGGCGGTCCATGTGGTTCTCGTATTTGAACACGTTGGAGCGCGACGTGCCGATCGCGTCGCCGACCTGCTGCAACGTCAGGCCGCGCGCCTCGCGCAGCCGCGTGAGCACGCTCACCGGCCGCAGGGGATTGCGTTTTCTGCCTCTTTTCACAGTCCGTACCATGCCCTGAGAATTGTCCACGTTCGTGGAAAAGTCTCTTCCCAATTCACGAACATTTTCACTTGATTTGTTCCCTTGATGGGGATAAATACAAATATGCTTCATGAGGCTTTATACGCAACTGGATGGAGCCGCTATGTATCGCATGCCGCTACCCCAACCGCGACCCGCCGAGGCGCCCGCCGGGCCGGTCGATGTCCGCCAGCCGCAGCGCCGACGCACTGCGCCCTGCCGTGTGCCGCCTCCCGCCGGCGCCGACATCCGCCTTTCCCTGCGACGCAGGGCGGGGATCGCACAGGCCCGCCGTCCATGAGCCTCAGCCCGCAGCAGCACCGGCTGCTGACCTTTCTCGCCGAGCGCCTGCGCACGACCGGCGTGTGCCCGAGCACCAGCGACATGATGGCGGCGCTGGGCTCCAGGGGGCGCGGCAACGTCCACGACATGGTCACGATCCTCGAGCAGCGCGGCTATCTGCGCCGGTTGTTCCACCGGCGCTCACGCTGCATCGAGATCGTACGGCTGCCGGACGACGTGTCGGAGAACTGGCTGCGCGCCGCCAGCAGCGGCTCGATCGCACGCGAGCTGGCGCGACGCGGTTTCGCGCCCCAGACGCGGTCCGGCCACGGGCTGTGCCCGCGATGCGGTGCCGAGCGCTCGAACGGCGGCCCGGCGGTCGACGCCGGACAACGCCGACTGTCGCCGCCGGCGCGCGCTCGCGCAGCGCCACCCGTGGCGCCGGGTCGCGCGCCGGCGGCGCCATCCGTGCGCGGCGCCATCTCACGGGTGTCGGCTGACATGGGCGCGTCGGCGCCGGCCGACATCGGCGCGTCGCACAGCTTCACCGCGGCCACGGCCTCACCACGCCGCCTTCGAGCGGCAACCTGAGCTTCGGCGGCTCATCCGCCGGAGGCCCACCGTCACCCGCGGCGGGCCTTGGTGGGCGTTTCCTCCCTCGACTGGGCCGGCGCCGGACACGGGCGCCGGCCACTTTTTCCCATTGGCGTGAGGGACACGCATGTCGATGACAAGGAATATGCTGGCGCCGAACCTGCCGCAGGCTGCCGCACGGCAGAACATCGCCAGCTACGTGCACCTCTACGGCGTCGTGCTGACGCGCAAGGACAAGCGGGTGGCCACGATCGCGCCGGCGGCACTGTGCCGGATCCTGCGCGAGGTGATCGAGGCGACCACCGAGGGCCGGCGCGAGCGGGCCGAGACCGTGGTGCGATCCATCGCCTTGAGAATCATTGAAGCCGATGGCGAACCGCTGGCGGTACCGCAGGCGGCGCTCGACGTGCTGCGGCGGCTGACGCTGGCGGCACGCCTGGCCAAGGGCGCACCGGCTGGCTTGCGGATCGAAGGCCCTTCATCGTGCAGCCTAGGCAGGCCGGCTCATGAGTCGGTGTAGGAGCACGCGCGCCATCGCGATGCCGGCGGCGTGCAGCAACCGGATGGCGCGCCCGCGGCGATCACGGCCATGACCGATCCGCTGCCCGCACCCTTGACGCCGGCAGGGGTCGACCTGTCGGGGCTCGGCTACATGCCGCTGATGATCGCCGACCTGGTGCGTTCGGATGCCTGGCGCCTGGCGCGGCGGCGGCCCGAGCTGGGCTTCTACCTGGTGAACCTCTGGCTCGCCGCGTTCTGGGGCAAGCCGGCGGGTTCGCTGCCCGACGACGACGACGCGCTGGCCGACCTCGCGAAGTGCCCGCTCGACCGCTGGCCCGACATGAAAGAGGGGACGCTGCGCGGCTTCGTGCGCTGCGCCGATGGCCGCTGGTATCACCGCTATCTCTGCCAGCAGGTGATTCCCGTCGCCCTCGAGCGGCGCCTGCGCTGGCGCGAGCGCAAGCAGCGCCAACGCCTGTCCGGTACCGACGCGCGGACCACCGGCGTTCCCGCGGGACAGGACCACGATCTCGCCGCCGATGACACCACGTCCCGCGGGACATCGCGCGGCGTCCCGCGGGACTCGCCGTTACGGGACGGGACGGGACGTGACAGGGAAGAAGAGTCGACGGCGTCCGCGGCGCGGCCGCCGGGCCCGGATCTCCTCGATCCATTCGACAGGGATGACAGCAATGGCAGCGCAACCGGGAGCATCAGCAACGGCATCGGCGGCGGCAGCCGTGCCAGCACTTCCGACGGCCGCACCGACCGCGGCACGCGGCTTGCGGCCGATTGGCGTCCTTCTGCCGATGATCGCGCCTTCGCCGGGCGCTGCGGGCTCGAGCCCGACTCGCTCGCCGCGGAGTTCCGCGACTACTGGCACGGCGTGCCCGGCGCCCGCGGCCGCAAGCTCGACTGGGCCGCGACCTTCCGCAATCGCTGCCGGGCGATCGCCGGCGGCGCTGGTCGCGGCCGCGCAGCAGGCGTCGAACGAGCGGGAAGCGCGGCAGGCGCTTCAGGAATTGCTGGTGCGGCGGCTCGGGTCATCGCCCGACGTGGTCTTGCGTAGCCGGTTCGTCGACGGCCAGTACGACGGCGAGCTCGAGCGCGTCGCGCTGCCGGCCTGCGACGCCGCGACCCTGGCGCAGGCCTGGCGCGAGGTCGAGCCGCTGTGCCGGCCGGCGCGCGAGGATCGCGGCGCCGAACGGCGGATCATCGAGGAATGGGCGCGCACGCTGTCCGTCACCGCCGGCCGCGCCGGGCGCGGCATCGACGACGGGCTGGCGGCCGACACCATCGCCGACGAGCTGGGCCGCTATCCCGCGGACTGCGTGCTGCGCGCGCTGCGCAGCTGGCGGCTGGCCCGCAAGTGGCGCCCGACTCTGAGCGAGATCCTGGCCGACGTGCAGTGGCGGGCCCGCTACCGCACGCAGCTGCGCAATGCGTTCGCGCGGGCGGGGGTGGTGGCGTGAGCACGGCGTCGCGCGGCCGGTAGTGACCAATGACCATGGAGTGTTCAACATGATGAAGTGCAAGCTTCCGGGCTGGTCCGCATGAGCGGCGGCTGGGATCAGGACGACGATTTCGCGGCGATGCTGCGGCGCGTCAACCCGGACGATCCAATCCTGCGCCATATCCAGGCCAGGCGCATTCGCGAGCATCTTGTGAGTGCCGCTGGCGCGGATCCGTCTCAGGCGGCGCGCGCGCTCGACCTCGCGGCACGCGCCGGCGTGCCCTTCGATGTCGCCGAGCGCAACCTGGCGCAGACCCGGGCGCGCGCAGGCGCCGACCGCTACGCCGAGGCGATGGCCGGCAGTCCGGCGCTGGGGCCGTGGATCGCGCGTGATCCGGTGAACGCCCGGATCGCCCGGCACGACTATGACAATCTCGGCCTGATCGATCAGGCATGGACCGCATTCGCGCGTGGCGGTCGCGGCGCCGGCCAAGCGCCAACCGACGCCGCCGCCAGGCCGCACGCGGATCCGCCGGATGCCGTCGATTCCAGTGCCCGGCGTGCGGCATTCAGTGCGCTTGGCGACCGCGTGGCCGGGCTCACGATGGCTCGGCTGTCGCCAGAAAAGACCGAGGACGTGGTGCGCGCCATCGTCGGCCAGGGTGGGCCACGCGCCGTGCTGATCCCGGTACGGGACATGCAGGGGCATCTCGGCTCGTTGCCGCCGACGGAGGCCGAGGCGCGGGCGCACGCGTGGGGTGTCGACGAGTTGCTGCGGCAGGACGTCAACGCCGAAGGCGACTTGGTGAGCCCGACAGAGCTCTATCTCACCAGGCTGCATCCGCAGGCCGGCAAGGACATCGGGCGCAATCTCCGCTTCGCGGAGCCGAGGTCGATGGGCGACTGCCTCGCCAACTGCGCCAAGAAGTTCGCGGGCGGCGACCACTATCCCTGGCAGACCGATCTGGCGCGAGACGCGAGCTACCTTGGCTCGATGCCTGTCAAGAAGAAATGGTTCGGACAACGGGTCGAGAAGGGCGCGAGCACCTGGACCAACCCGATCAGCGAACTTAGGTTTCTGTTTCCTCCCAACAAGGACCATAAGCGGCTTCGCCTGCCCAAGAGCGTCCTCGGGGTTCCATTGCCGAGGCGCATCATGGGCACCACGTCGGTCCTCGGTCTGGTGGGGCGCGCGAACCCATACGTCGCTACCGCTCTGGCTGGATACGATGCGGTCCAGTTCGGGGGTTGCATGGGTGACTGCCTGGGTAACCCGAAGCCGGAGGACATCGAGGTTCCACCGCACGCCTGATGGGGTGGTCAGCGATTAGATTGTATGATATGTCAATCAAACAACTATGAGACGAGTGTCGCAACTCGCCGCAAGCATGGGGTTGATCGCAGGTAACGATGACATGCAGGCGGTGCGGCGGGTCCGGTCAGGAGGGCAGAGGTGACGCAAGAGGAAGACGGCGTTCCCGCGGCGGTACGTGATGTCGTCCTGTCGGAGCTGTCGATGGTCGTGCTGCAGCCCAGGGAGGTGATGTCCCTGGACGACCATCTCGTCCACACCATCCACGCCGATGCCGACGATCTCAGCTTCGATTTCATCCCGTTCGTGCACGAGGCGTTGCGCGTTCGGGTCTCGGCCGCGGAATGGAGCAATGCCCGCACTGTCGGACAGGTATGCGCGCTGCTGGCGTTGCACTACAGGCAAAAGGCGCCTTCCGAGCAGGCGGCGATCGAAGCGCGGCTGGTGACGATGCGGCGGTCGATGGATGGCGGCGTCGCTGCGGACAGCCGGGCCAGGTACTGCTTCGGACTGTTGCCGCTGCCGTACCCGCCCTGGCGGCCCGGGTATCGTCCGCCGCCCCATGCCCGCCGGCGACGGCGCTGGCGGTTGTGGCGGTCGTGGCAGCCGGGCGCCCGCAGCCTGCGGCGCGCCCTGCGCGAGGGTCCGATGTTCAAACCCGATCCGAACGCCGAGCGGCTGGCCCTGGCCGATCAATCCGATCCGGCATTTGTGCTGGCGCGCGATGTCGTCTTTTGGGTGGTGGAGCACTTCCTCGCGCGGCCAAGACAGACATTGTCGCTGGACGACGATATCACGGAAGAGCCGTACATCGAGTCGAAGGACCTCCAGGATTGGTTTGTCGTCAACGTCGAGAACCTCCTGGAGGTCAGTGTGTCGCAGCGGGAATGGTCGAGCGCCGGCACGATCCGCGCCGTCTGCCGCATCCTCGCGCGGCACTTCAGGGCGAAGCCGGCGCATGAGCGGCAAGCGATCGAGGCGGAGCTGCGGGCCGTCAATGTCGATGCCTATAACCCGCCGCCACCCGTCCGGTGGTGGCAGTTCTGGCGCTGGGAACTGCCGCGATGGCCGGTGTGAGGTTGCCGCGGCTCAGGGGCGGCAACCATGAAGGAGGATCGCGAGCCGGGCTTCCCGGAAGCAAGGAGGTGAGGCGTGACGCAGGAAGCGGATCGCGTGGCGTTGCTGGTGCGCAATGTCGTCCTGTCGGAGCTGTCGTGGGTCGTCGGGCAGCCCACGGCGGTGATCGGGCTGGGCGATCACCTCGTCCATACTATCCATGCCGATGCGGACGACCTCAGTTTCGATTTCATCCCCTTCGTCGAATGCGCGTTGGAGGTCACCATCCCGGCGTCGTTATGGCGGGATGCCTGCACCGTCAGTCAGGTCTGCGACCTGTTGGTATCGCACTACCGGCAGAAGCCGACGCATGAGCAGGCAGCAGTCGAAGCGCGGCTGGTGACGATGTGGGCAAGCCCAGGCACTGCGGAAGACAGCAGTCGGCGGTCGTCACCCCTCAAGCCCTATCAGCCGAACTCGCCATTCGCGCGGGGGCGGCTGGGGCGGCTCTGGCGGTCCTGGCAGCCTGGCGCGCGTGCGCGGCGGCACGCCTTGCGATCGGGTCCGGTGTTCGGGCCAAAGCCGTCACCGGCGCTGGCCGCGGCGGCGGAAGACGCCGATCCCGTCTTCGTGCTGGTGCGCGACGCCGTCTTCTGGCTGCTGGAGGCCTACATGGAGCAGTCGCGCAGCACGCTCTCCCTGGAGGGCGAAGTGGCGGAACCGCCGTATGTCAGGTTCTTTTCGTTCTGGGACAGCTTCGGCGACGAGATCGTTGACATACTCGAGGTCGCTCCCTCGCAGCGGGAGTGGTCGAGCATCCGTACCGTCAGGGAGATCTGCCGGCTCCTCGTGCGGCATTTCAGGGCCCTGCCGCCCGACGTGCGGCACACTGTCGAAGCCCGGCTGCGGCAAATGAAGGTCGAGGAATACAATGCACCGCCGCCGCGGCGATGGTGGCAGGTGTTGCCGCGCTGGCCGATGTGAAATTTGCCGCCGCTCAGACTCAGGGAACGACGATTTTGAAAGAAGATGACGGACAGAGCTTTCCGTGGAGGACCACCTGGTCCACACCATCCATGCCGACGCCTGCGGTCGTGACCACGACGGGGATACGCTTCCGGCTTGATGCGCGGCGCCTTACTTTGATCCAGGCTGTCCCCTGGTCCGATCGAACGGCGAGCAAGCCATGCGGGTCCTGATATGCGGCGGCGGCGTGATCGGCGCGACGACGGCCTGGTTCCTGGCCACGCGCGGCGTCGAGGTCATCGTCGTCGAGCGCACCGGCCTGGCCTGCGCCGCCTCGGGCAAGTCGGGGGGCTTTCTGGCGCTGGACTGGTGCGACGGCACGCCGCTTCAGAAGCTGACGCGGCGCAGCTTCGCACTGCATGCCGAGCTGGCGCAGACGATCGGCGATGACTGGGGCTATCGGCGGCTGGAGACGTACGGTGGCTTCGGCAGCGCGCACGGCGATGCCCGGGGCGACAGCGCCCTCGCCGGAGTCGACTGGCTCTCGGAACGCATGACGGTGCATCGGCGTCTGGGCTCGCCCGCGACGACGGCGCAGGTCGATCCCGGTGCCTTCACGTCGGCGATGATGCGTGCCGCCCAGGCGCACGGCGCCATCCTGCGCCGCGGGCAGGTGAGCGGCGCCGCCCGCGGCCAGGGCGCCGGCAGCGGTGCGGGCGGCCGCGTGAGCGGCGTCGCGGTCGACGGCGAGACCATCGCCGGCGATGCCGTCGTCATTGCCATGGGCCCGTGGTCGATCCTGGCGACACAGTGGCTGCCGCTGCCGGGCGTGTTCGGGCTGAAGGGGCACAGCCTCGTCTTCGACACCGGGACACGGGTGCCGGCGCAGGCGCTCTTCGTCGAGTACCAGGAGGCGAGCGGCGCCGTGCAGGCGCCCGAACTGTTCCCGCGCCGCGACGGCACGACCTATGTCTGTGCCATCTCCAGCGAAAGCCCGCTGCCGGTCGATCCCGCCGACGTCGCGCCGGATCCGGGCGCGATCGAGCGCCTGGAGGCGATGTGCCGCCACATCTCGCCGGCGCTGGGCGCGGCGAAAATCCTCGCGCGCCAGGCCTGCTACCGGCCCGTCACGCGCGATGGGCTGCCCCTGATTGGTCGCGTGCCGGGTTTCGACAATGCCTACGTGGCGACCGGTCACAGCGTCTGGGGCATCCTCAATGCGCCGGCGACCGGCGAGGCGATGGCCGAGCTGATCATCGACGGTGCCGCGCGCACGATCGACCTGTCGCCGTTCGATCCCGCGCGGCTGCGCCCGTTCGATCCCTCGCGACTGCGTAGTGCCACTGGAGTGGCGCGCCCATAGGCGTTGACTTTGGACCGCGCGTCCACGCGCGCATCGGCGCGAAGCGCCGACCTTCATGATTTCGCCCGTCGCTAACGCGACGGACGAATGCGCGCGTGGACCCTTCGACGAGCTCAGGGCAGGCTGCGCGCGGTCCAAAGTCAACGCCTATGAGTGGCGCGCCCCGACCCATGAAATCTTGGGCCGTGCGGGATTCGGTATCCGCGTCGGGCGCAAGATCGCGTAGAATGAGCCCTTACTAAGTGACCTCCATCGACGCCCCGGGGGAGGGCTAGCCATGTCGGACGACCCGCTCTTCAAGGAGAGGCTGGAACTGGCGAGATCCGGCGATCACGAAGCGCAGTACGCCATCGCACAGGCCTATCTGTTCGGCACCGGCGTCGAGGAGAGCGTCGAGCAGGCCTTGTCGTGGCTGCGCCAGGCGGCCGAGGGCGGGCTCCGCGCCGCCCAGGTCCAGCTCGGCGATCATTTCAGGTTCGGCGCGGAAGGCGGCGAGGACCACGCCCAGGCGGCGACATGGTATCGCCGTGCCGCCGATCAGAACGATGCCTACGCACAGTGCCAGCTGGCGCAGATGTATCTCGACGGCACCGGCGTCGCGCGCGATCCGCTGGCTGCCGCCAACCTGCTGCGCATCGCCGCCGCGGCGGGCAACGCCGATGCCATCCGGACGCTGGCCACCATGGGCGATGCCGGCGAGCTGACGGAGGCGTCCGCCGCCTGGCTGGGCGAGGCCGCCGAGCAGGGCGACGCCGATGCGCAGTACAGCAGCGGCAACGCCTGCTGGGACGGCAGCGGCACGCCACAGGATCGCGCCGCCGCGGTCAAATGGTACGAGCAGGCAGCCGCGCGCGGTCACGGCCGGGCGCAGCACCGGCTGGCGCAGCTGCTGTGGACGGGCGAGGAGATCGGCCGCGACCGGACGCGGGCGGTCGACCTGTACCGCAAGGCGGCGAGCCAGGGTGTCACCGAGGCGCAGATGACGCTGGTGCATCTCTATCTGAACGGCGTGCATATCGGTGCCGACACCGGCGAGGCGCTGCGCTGGCTGCGCCAGAGCCTGTGGCTGCACGACGACGCCGGCGCGCAGCATCTCCTGGGCGAGATGTACCTTGCCGGCGAGGGCGTCCCGGCCAGCGCCCTCGAAGCCGAACGGTGGTTGAAGCAGGCCGCCGAGCGGGGTGTCCGTGGCGCGCAGGCGACGCTGGGCCGATTGTATCTCGCCGGCCGCGGCGCGCCGCTCGATCCGGCGCAGGCGCTGCATTGGCTGACCCTCGCCGCCGCGCAGGGCGAGGCCGAGGCCAACCTCGATCTGGGCCGCCTCCATCTCGCCGGGGCCGCCGGCGTGGCGGCGGACACCGCTGCGGCCGAGCGGCATTTCGAAGCCGCCCTGGCGCATAGCACCTTCAGCGGGCGGCGCTACGACCTCGACGTGGCCGATGCCTGGCTGGAGGCTGGCGTCGAGCGCGGCGTCGCCGTGGCGGAAACGCTGGTACGCCAGGTCGTCGGCCTGGAGGATCTGGGCGGCGGCGATCCGAAGCACCTGGCCGGGCTCTACGCGCTGGTCGATCGGCCTCGCGCCAAGGGCGCGACCAGGAGGCTTCTGGCGGCCGTCTGCTACCGGCTGGGCCAATGCTATCGCGCCGGCTTCGGGGTCGACATGAACCTGGTCAAGGCGGTGAAGTGGCTCGACCTCGCCCGGCATCATGACGCGGACCGGGCGGCGACCGTGGCGTCGCAGCTCGACGACGTCCATGCCCATCTGCTGGGCCGCTCGCAGACCGCCATCACCGCTTTGGCCGCGAGTGTCGCTGCCGCCTGGGTCGAGGACCGCGACCTGCCACTCGCGCTGCGCCGGGCGCTGGCGGCGACATGGCTGCGCGTCGCCGCCGACGGTGGCGATCCGCAGGCGCAGTTCACGCTGGCAGGGGAACTGTCAGGCACCGGTGAGGGCGTCCAGTGGCTGCACAAGGCGGCGGAAGCCGGCCACGACGCGGCGCAGTTCGAGCTGGGACTGGCCTATGAAAAGGGTTCCGGCGTCGAGCCCAACACCGATGAGGCCATCACCTGGCTGCGCCGCGCGGCCGACCAGGGGCATCGCGACGCGATGGTCCGACTGGCGGATCTGCTGCGAGTCCGCGGCGATACGGAAAGTCTTGCCGAAGCGACGGCGCTCTATCAGCAGGCCGCGGACCACGGGCACGAGGGGGCACAGGTGGCGTTGGCGAACCTGCACCTCACCGATGACCGGCTTGCGGGCGATGCCGAGGTGGCGGCAGGCCTGTTGAAGAAATCCGGCTGGGCGTGGCGCGAGAATGTCGGGCAGCACTTCGACGCCATGCTGTCGCTGGCCGTCGCCTGCATGACGGGCGATGGCGTGGCGCGCGATCCAGCGTGGGCGACGACGGTGCTGCACGAGGCGACGCAGCGCGTCGCGGACGACGAGCGGAAGGGTTTGGCCCTGGGCGCGGCACTGTATGCCCTGGCGCAGCGATACCGCGACGGGATCGGGGTCGAGCGTGACCCGATGCTGGCGATCAAGTGGTTCGACGCGGCCGGCCATTTCGGCGTCGGCAACGCCGGCCGCTGTCGCCACCAGGTGGACAGGCTGCTGGACGAAGCCGGTGGCGGCAGGGGCGACCTGCAGCGGCACGTCGGCGCGGCGTGCCTGAACGACGAGGGTTGCCCCGCGTTCCGCGCCCGCGGCGACTTCTGGTTCCAGCGCGCCGACGCGGAGTCCGGAACGGCCAACGACTGGCGGGCCTTCGGCCTGACCTTGCTCGAGAGCGGGCAGCACGAGGAAGCCGTGCAGTGGATCCGTCAGGCGGCCGAAAGCGGGCATGCGCCGGCGCAGGGCGACCTGGCCGAGCTCTATACCCAGGGGCGCGGTGTCCCGGTCGACCCGATCGAAGCGGCGCGGTGGCAGGCGCGCGCCGAGCAGGCGAGGGAAATGGCCGGCGATTGAGGCTAGCGGGCGGAACGCTGAAGGCGTTGGGAGGGTGACGGGTGTAGCCAGGCAATAACGCTCCCAGTCACGACAGCGCCCATGCTTGCGCCTGAGGTGACAAAGATAGAGATTTGCCTGGGGATGCATTCTGGGGGAAGCCGGTCTTGGTCGAGGACAGGGAGTCCACGTTGCGGACGCAGGCCACCCGCGCGGCCGCGCCAACCGCAGGCCTGACTGCGTTGCCGGCCGGCACGCGTATCGGCCAGTTCCAGATCGTCTCGGTGCTGGGCCAGGGCGCCTTCGGCATCACCTATCGTGCCGTCGACGCGCAGCTCGATCGCGAGGTGGCGATCAAGGAGTACCTGCCGACCAGCTTCGCGATGCGGCAGCCCGACCTGACGGTGCTGCCGCATTCCACCCAGCTGGCCGAGGATTTCCGCTGGGGCCGCGAGCGGTTCCTGGCCGAGGCGAGGATCCTGGCGCGGCTCGAACGGGCGGTGGGCATCGTCAATGTCCACGCCTTCCTCGAGACCAACGGCACGGCCTACATGGTCATGGCGCTGGTGCGCGGCGAGACGCTGGAGGCCCGGCTGAAGCGCGAGGGCCGCCTGTCGCCGCAGGCCATCGCGCAGCTTCTGCCGCCGCTGCTCGACGGGCTGGAGAAGGTGCGAATCCTGACACCGGATTCCGGGTTGTCCGGACTGACTGAAGCCTGCCCGGCGCCGGGCAACGATGCACACATAATTTATACGTTTCATCCTGCTGCCCCGGTGCCGCAAGAATGGCGAGGGTGCCGAAGGCGGGAAGAGCATGCGCATCTTGTTGACCGGTTCCTCGGGATGGCTGGGCCAGACGCTGGCGCCGCGGCTGGGCGCGCTCGGTCACGAGGTGGTCGGGCTCGACCCGGTGCCGTCGGAGCACACCGCGATCGTGGGCTCGGTGAGCGATCGCGCGGTCGTGCGGGCGGCCATCGCCGACGGCCGCATCCAGGCCATCGTCCATGCCGGCGCCCTGCACAAGCCGCACATCGAGCGGTACGCCCCGGCCGATTTCGTCGCGGTCAACATCGCCGGGACCCTGAACCTGCTGGACGAGGCGGTGGCGCAGGGAGTCGAGCGTTTCGTTTTCACCTCGACCACGTCGCTGATGGTGTCGCGGCGCATCCGGGCCGGCAAGGCGGGTGGCGCGCGCCGCGCCGTGTGGCTGACCGAGGACATGCATCCTGAGCCGCGCAACATCTATGGCGTCAGCAAGCTGTCGGCCGAGCATCTCTGCCGGCTCTACCACGAGCAGTCCGGCCTGCCCGTCGTCGTGCTGCGCACCGGGCGCTTCTTTCCGGAGGCTGATGACATGGCGCATGTCATCGTGCAGTCGGACGCCAACACCAAGGCCAACGAGATGCTGTTCCGGCGCCTGACCGTCGCCGACGCGGCGGAGGCGCATGTCGCGGCGCTGGAACGCGCGCGCGACATCGGCTTTGACGTCTTCATCATCTCGGCGCCGCCGCCCTTCTCGGTCGACGATTGCGAGGCGCTGATCGCGGACGCGCCCGCGGTGGTCGCGCGCTACTTCCCGGAGTATCCCGCGATCTATGCCCGGCTGGGCTGGACGATGTTCGACAGCATCGATCGGGTCTACGACCCGTCGCGCGCCGCCGGGCGGCTGGGTTTCGTATGCCGTACCGGGTTTCGGGAGCTGCTCCAGGAGCTGAAGGCGGCCGCATCCCGCGACGGTGAGCCGCAGTTTCTCATTCGGGACACCACCCTCCAGCTAACGAAGGCGCATAGCCCGATACAAGGTGGTCAAACCCATTTTTTCGATATCGGCGGCGTACTGGATGAGCGCTAACGGGATCTCGTCTCTTCACCGAGCATCCTGCGCTTCCATCTCGAAGAACAGGCCATCATGAAGGAAGGCCTTGCTGACCGCTTCGCAGTCTCGATCACTTGCACCGGCGCGTCTCATCGTTGGACGCCAAGAGGAGCGGACCGTTTCAACGATGCGATCGAAAATCGCAGCCGCTTCTGCATCGTGGAGGAGGAAGCGGCCCCCTGCACCCAGCAGGTTGGCCTTCCGGGCGATGCGGCCGGCGGGACCACAGACCATGCCAAGATTGCGATCGCTCGCGGCGACAGGGGTAGGTGTCAGGTCATAGGCGGGGCTAAGACGCCACTCGTTTCCTTTCGCGAGAATTGCGTGATTGCGCGGATGGTCATCGAGGTTCGAGATGGCGGCGTTGAAGCACATACGGCCGAAGAGCTCCCGCAGATCCTCCTTCGGGTTCGCGCTCGCGCGTCGTACCTCGTCCGCAAAAAGCAGGTAAGACCAGCGCGCACGGTCGGTCGCACTGTCCGCCGCCTGCAGCACCGTGAGGGCGCTGACCATGCGGTGACGGTGATAACCATCACCGCTCCAGTCACGATCGAACCTGCGCACTAGAAGGACGTCACGCCCGCCGATGCTCTCGATGCGGTTCTCTGGCGTAGCAAGGCCGCACTCCCTTGCAAGCGATAGCAGCGCATGCTCGATCCGCGGTTGGTTCCAGCGGTCATCGTGCCTGCTGAATTTCGCGAGCCAGAGAGTGTGGTCGTCCTGGACCACGGCCTTGGGCCGCGCCCCGCCCATTGACGTGCCTTCGAGGAGCAATTCCTGCACCTGCGCCATAGCGGAGCCGCCGCCCGCAGGATCGTCGGCGATGATTGCATCCGCTGCCGTCTGCAGGCGGTCAAGGTCAAGTGTGCGGTTGAAGGTACGTTTGGGGGAGGGCGGCGAGACATTCCGGCCGAAGCCGAGCGCTCCCGCGCGGTCGTCAGCGCCTTGCATCAGATAGTCGAACTCTTCGAGCCGCGGATGGCCCGAGTGCTTCTCGATGACGCGCCGGCCCCAGTAGTCAGGCATCGAGTCGCGGATCGCACCGAAGAAGCCGCCCATGCGCGCCGTTTCGAAATTGCGTGCCGCAAGGCGCAACTCGACGGGATCGAACTCTACCGCGTCCCTCCTTGCGAGATACGAACGGCCATAGACGAAGCGGCCGACCGGCGCACCTGTGCGCGTCGGCTCGACGCGAAAGCGCCCTGCCGTCACAAAGTCGGTTTGACTGGGCAGGACGATGTAGACAAAGCACTCGTCCTCAGAAGTCATTGTCCAACGTCCTGCGGCGCGGAGCCTGCTTAGGGTGCCGTGCGCTTTCGAGCGCCTTGCCTTCTTCGTCGCGGTCCGGATCCGCGAGTTCTTCCGCCTGGGCAAGTAGCCCCAAGGCCCAGAGCGCACTGAAATAGGTGATAGCCGAAGTGGTCGGATTGCCCTGCTCCATCGCGGCAACGGTGAAGCGCGAGATCCCGATGCGCTCGGCAACATCTTCAATGCGCAGCTTTCGTCGCAAGCGAGCAGTCCTGATGTTCCTGCCCAATCTCTGCAGGAAGTTAACGGGTTCAGCCGGGATTGTGTTTCTGAGGCCTTTCATGGTGCTTTTATACAACTTATATCACTTATATGTGGTCTATGGTCACCATATGGGCATCATGACGAGTTGTCAAGAGAACCAAAGAGGAGATGTTGGTTATGGCTAACGTATAAGCCCTTTATGTTGATTTACACCAACACAGCAGGGATGGCCCAGCCCGATGTGCCAGACAATAAGGTGTAGAATGATGGGGTGCGCGGGGAGCCGACAGGATGTGTGCATCGGGCGCAGCGTCTTGGTGACACGTCTTACGCCGTGGGTCGTGGCCGTGCTCGTCCTTGCCTCCGCATCGGCATGGGCTCAGCCTGCGCCGCCGGGCTGGATCGACGGCAGCCGGCCGGGCTGCCGGGTGTGGAACGCGGAGCCGAGGCCCAACGAGTCCGTCGTGTGGACCGGCAGTTGCGCCAACGGCTTCGCCCAGGGGCATGGCACGCTGATCTGGCTTCAGAACGGGCAAGCGACCGATCGTTTTTCCGGCGAGTACAGCGACGGCAAGCGCACCGGACGCGGCGTCTATACCTGGGCCGACGGCGAGCGCTACGACGGCGAGTATCGGGACGACAAGCGTACCGGCCGCGGCGTCTACACCTGGCCCAACGGCGATCGCTACGAGGGTGGCTTCCGCGACAGTCATTTCCACGGCCGCGGGATCATGACCTGGGCCGACGGCAGCCGCCACGAGGGCGAATGGCTGGACAGCCGCGCCCATGGCAAGGGCATCAAGACCGACCCCGGTGGCACCGTCTATGACGGCCAGTGGGTGCGGGGTTGCTTCCGCGAGGCCGGCCGCACGGCCGAGGCAGGTGCAACCCGCGAGGGGTGCGGCGGCAAGTGATCAGGTCGCATCAGGACTTGTCGCCCTCCGATGTGGCGCGCCACCCCTTGTCATTGGCGTCGAGGACCTGCTTGAGCACGTCCGTGTTGGGCCTGGGCAGTCCGTCCCCCTTGGCTTCATGGTTAAGAAACTTGAAAAGCTCGGGCACCAGCCACAGCATCCGGCCCTGGCTGGTCTGCTGATTGCCGTGGAATACGCTGTATCCTTCCGCGTAGAATTCCTTGACATCCCTGGCGTTGTGCTTGTCGGCCGTGCCCGGATTGGCGAAAGTTCTCGTCTTGTCACCCAGACCCTTCACAAGCTTTCTGTATCTGTCGAGCATTTCCTCCATCGAGTATGTCTTGTCGGGCGCGAGTTTTTTCTTCGACTCCGACTCGAACGGTTCGCTCTGTTGCGCCCGGCGCTCCAACTCCGCGAGCAGGGCGTCGCCTTTCAATTTCCGCAGACTCGTTTGAAGCTTGCCGGTTCGAACGTTGTCCCACGCATGGGCAAGCTCATGGCGCAAGTAATCGGTGATCGCGCCCTTTTCCAGGGACGCGGGGCTGATCCGGATTGTCCTGAGCTGGTGATTGTACGCCGCCGGGCGGTCAGCTGGTCGTCCGCGCCTATCAGGTACTCCGGCGGCTGACCTTTCGCGAAAGGCCAGATGCGAACGCCGGCTGCCTCCATCCTGTCGAGCTGCGTTTCGGAGAAGGCTTTCGTGGCGGCATTCATGGCGTCCGAGAGGGACTTCGTCTGATCCCCACTCAGCGCCGGGTTTGCGCCGCCGTGCAACATGCTCTTGAGAATGGCTGCGCGATCCCTGCTCATTGCCCGCTCAATCTGGTTGGCCTGGTCCCCAGATCAATACGTGCGCCACCGTTTGACGGCCAATAAGATCTTCATATATCCAGGTACCGCCCCGCGATCATTCGAACGGAATGGGCGCTAGCGCCGCGACATCTCGGGGTGCAGCGTCCGCTCGATCGCGTGCGCCAGCAGCTGGCCGGTGCAGCGTTGGCCGAAGTCGTTGAGGTGCAGGCCGTCGGCGATGATGAAGCGGGCGAACGGCATCCGTGCCTGCGTCACCCAGTGCCGCATGATATCGAAGCGCCGGAACACGCCGGCACCGCCTTGCGTCGCGACGCCGTGCATCACTGCGACGTAGTCGTCCTCGTTGGGCAGCGCGACGACGGCGGGCACGTACTGCGGCGTCATCAGCACGACGTCGGCTCCGGCCGCCTTCAACCGGTCGACGCCGGCCCGCAGCTTCAGCTCGAAGGCCTTGATGTCCATGCCCCGGATGGCGGCATTGGTGCCGGCTTGCCAGATCACAAGGTCGGGGTGGTGGGAGAGCACATCGCGCTCCAGCCGCGCCACCATCTCGGTGACGTCCTGGCCGCCGACACCGCGGTTGAGCATGACGAATTTCACATGCACGTTTTCGAACTGGCGGCTCAAGATGACCTGTGCCTGCGCGGGATAGGCATTGGCGTCGGCCGTGACGCCGTGGCCCTGGGTCGACGAGGAGCCCAGCGCGACGATGACAACCTGCCGGCGCTCGCTGATGGCGGCCTTCACGCGCGGCAGCGCGGTCCCCAGGCGGAGGTCCGCGGCGTCGGCCGGACACCGGTCGGCCGCCCGCGCCTGGCTGCAGGCCAGCACAACGGCCATGGCGCCGGCCGCGACGCCGAGGGTGACGCGAGCCGCGGCGCGCCCGCCTGCCTGCGCCAGGACAGCGATGGTGGCTCCCGCGCGGCGGTGGCGGGGATGGCAAGCCTTTGGATGGGGCACGGGGTGTTTTTCCGGGAGGGCGAGGGGTCCGCGTCGAACGGGAGAAGCAAGGGTCATCTCGGGCGCAGCGAGCGCGTAGCCGGTGAATGAGGCGCACGCGAGGCCTTATCGATCCGGACTGGACGGACGAAGCACATCCGACCTGACATCCTGCTGCCAGGCTCGTCCACGGCGACCCCCGGGCTCAGCCTGCCGCGGCGCCGCTCGCGTGCAGGACGGCCACCAGCGAGAACATCGGCAGGAAAACCAGCGCGATCCGCCAGAATGGCCAGACCCGTGGCGATTGGCTGACCACCATGCCGGTGATCAGCGCCGGCGCGATGCTGGCGACTGCAAAGATGCCGAGCACCCGCGCGATCGCCGGTCCATCCGTTGCCGCCGGCATGGCGAGGCCGAGCAGGATGGCGGTCGAGACCACATACGCGACGGCAGCGCAGGTGAACGCCTTGGCGAAGGGGTGCGGCGTCGCGAGGGCCTGCGAGGCTCCCCGCAGTCGCGCCGCCGGTTCGTTGCGGTTAGCCTGGTCCGGCTCCGGCGAAGGCACGCCCTGGACGTGCCGAAGCTCTGACGCGAAGCTCATGACCGCCTCATATAAGTGAGCATTTGCTCTCTTTATATGAGGAAACGCTCACAGTCAAGAGGTCGTCTTCCTGGGTGACGCACCCCATTGACGATGCCGTACGGCTACCAGTCGGTGGGTCTGGCCTTCATGTACTCGTTGAAGGCCAGCTTCATGGCCGGTGCGTAGCCGTCATGGAGCTTGCCGTCCCGATGTGTCTCGGCCGGCCCGTTGTAAAATCCGCGGCCTTTGCCGCGCACTTGCTCGAAGATGGCCGTGGCGTAGCCGGCCGGGTCGCCCTTGCGCACGTGCGCCAGCTCGGCGCCATAGAAGGCGCGCAGCGTTGCCAGGTACCCCGCTGCGCCCTTGCGCAGGCTGAACCAGTGGCGGAAGCAGCCCCCGGGGATCCAGACCCGGAGCCTGCCGGGCGCCGCCTCGTCCTTGTCGCCCCTGAACGCGGCATGGCCGGCGCCAACCATGGCATTCGCCCTGGCGGCCGGGAGATCCTCCATCGTGCTCATGTAGAAGTGATACTGCGACTCCCGGTTCGCGCACTTGATGTTGGGCAGGTTCCAGTTCCAGCAGTTTCTGCCTTCCTCTGTCTCGACGGCCCACTGCGCCAGCAGGACCGCGACCGCCTGGGTCGTTGCCGGGCCGCCCATTTCCCTGGCGTTCGCATTCCAGGCGTTCCTCAGTGCCACGAAGACGGATTTCGGCGTCGCCGGCGTCCATGTGATCGCCTGCTCCAGCGGAATCCTCCCGCGCGCGGGCGAAGGCCGGGGCGAGGAGGGCTCCCGGCGGGTCGGCAGTTCCGCGACGTACTGGCCCATGTCCATCCCCCCTGGCGGCGCCGGTCGTGGATGCATGTCGCCCCGGCAGGATCAGCCGGACGCATTCGATCGCATCAGCGGGTGTCGATCATCGCCGGCACCGGGCGATGGCGGCGCCCTCAACGCAAGGCCGTGGCGACCAGCTGGATCGCCGCAACCAGAAAGAACATCGGCAGGAACGTCAGCGCGACCTGCCACAACGGCCAGGCACGCGCTGACCAGTGCACGATCACGCCGGTGATGAAGGCGGGCACGATGCTGGCGATCAGGAAGGCGGTGGTCGCCCGGCTGGTCACGTTTCCGAGCTGCCAGGCCGTCGCTTCGGACGGAAGCTGGCGCAAGAGGACCGCGAACAGCAGGCCGGTCGCGATCACGTAGATGACGGTGGCACAGCCAAAGGCCTTGGCGAAGGCGTATGGCGTCCGCGTCGGCGCGGCCACTGGAGGCATCCGGCTGACCGACCCGGACAGGCCGGTCGACGGCGGCCAGGGTTGCGACGGCCGTGATTGTGACGGCCAAGGCTGCGAGGGCCACGGTTGTTGCGGCCGCGGCTGCGGCGACCATGCGGGCGACCCGTGATACGGTGCCGGTACGCCTGCCAACCCCGACGGGAAGCCCATGGCACGCCTCCAAAAGTGAGTGTTAGCTCCTGATATATGAGTGGACACTCACTGTCAAGCGGGCGAGGAATAGAAACAAGGAATCAGAAGCAGAAATTAGACGGGGCCGGGTATTCTCATTCCGGCTTCTGATTCCTGATTTTCCGGCGTCTGGCTCCGGCTACCGAGGGCACAGGATGCAAGGGAGCGTTCCACCGACATCGCGACCGGCGGATGCGCTCGCCGGCGCATCCCACGACGATTCGCTGGACGTGCTGCCGGCAGGCACCGTGGTCGGCAAGTACGAGGTCGTGGAAACCCTGGGCCAGGGCGCTTTCGGGATTACCTACCGGGCGCGCGACGCGCAGCTCGGGCGCGAGGTGGCAATCAAGGAGTACCTGCCGACGGCATTCGCGCAGCGGCAAGGCGGCAGCACGGTGCGGCCGCGCTCGACCCGCACGGCGGACGACTTCCTGTGGGGCCGCGAGCGCTTTCTCGACGAGGCCAGGACGCTGGTGCGGCTGGAAAGCGGACCCGGCATCGTCAACGTCTACGATTTCCTCGAGGCCAACGGCACGGCGTACATGGTGATGACGCTGGTGCGCGGCGAGACCCTGGAGGCGCGCCTCAGGCGCGAGGGGCGCCTGGCGCAAGCGGTCATCGAGCGGTTCCTGCCGCCGTTGCTGGACGGGCTGGAGGTGGTGCACAACGCCGGCTTCCTGCATCGCGACATCAAGCCGTCGAACATCCTGCTGGATGCCGCGGGGCGGCCGACGCTGATCGACTTCGGGGCCTCGCGGATGGCGCTGCACGGCCGCACGCAGGTCATGACGGCGATCTACACGCCGGGCTACGCCGCGCCGGAGCAGATGGTGTCGGCAAGGCAGGGGGCGTGGACGGACATCTACGCGCTGGCCGGCACGCTCTATCATTGCGTCACCGGCCGCATGCCGCCGAGCGCGATGGAACGGGCCACGGGCGACGACCTGGTCGCCGCAGCCGACGCCGGCAAGGGGCACTATGCCCCGGGCCTTCTGGCGGCGATCGACGCCGGGCTGAAGCTGAAGGCGGGGGATCGGCCGCAAACGATCGCGGCGTGGCGACGATCCCTGCCCGGGATATCGCCGGCATCGATGGCGGCGTCGGCTGATACGGCAACGGCGCGACCAGGCGAGGCCCGGGCGCCAGCTACGGACGGGCGCGGCAGCCGATGGAAGCGGGTGCTGGCACGGACCGCGGCCGGGGTGGTGGTCGTGACGCTGGCCTGCGGCGTGGCGTGGTACGTGACGGAGGAACTGGAACGCCGCGCCGAAGCGGAGCGCGCGGCGCTGGCCTTCAAGCAACGTCAGGAAGCGGAAGCGCGCGAGGCCGCCGCGCGTGAGCGCCTTCGCCAGGACGGCGCACGGCGTCTGGAGGAGGAGGAACGAGAACGGCAGGAGGCGGAGCGGTGGGTGGAAGAGGAGCGCCAGCGTCTCGAGGCGGAGGATCGTCGCAAGGCCGAGGAAGAGGCCCGTGCGGCCGCGCAGGAGAAGGCACGGCTGGAGGAGCTGGCCAGGCGCAAGGCGGCAGCCGCGGCACAGGGCTGGAGCATCGACGACAAGTCGGGGTGCCGGATCAGGAACCCGAAGCCGTCAACCAGCGAGTCGGTCACCTGGAGCGGCGATTGCGTTAACGGAATGGCCCAGGGCCGTGGCACGCTGCAGTGGTCCGAGGACGGCCGGCCGACCGGCAGCTACACGGGCGAGATGCGTGAGGGCAATCGCAACGGCCGGGGCGTCTCGACCGATCGCGAGGGTGGCCGCTACGACGGCGACTGGCGCGATAACAAGCGCAGCGGCCGCGGCGTCTACACCTGGCCCGACGGCAGACTTTACGTCGGCGAGTGGGAGGATGACCGGCCGCATGGTGGCGGTACCTTCAGGAAAGGTGGTGCCGTCCACGCCGGTCCCTGGGTGCATGGCTGCTTCCGGCAGGGCAACGTCACGATATGGATCGGCAAGACCGAGCAGGAATGCGGCTTCAAGTAGCTTGCCTCTGGTAGAGCCGGTTGGTGGTGAGTTTATGCGTTGAATCCCGTACGGATGTCTTATGCGACATGGCACATAAAAGGACGACATGTGCCAAATCCGATATAGCGTTCCAGGGAGAACCGGTCGTCGCCGTGTTAGACAATCTGCTGCCGGACCCCGATGCGCTGCGAAAACGGGTTGCCGGGAGAGTCGGCGCCGCCGGAATCGATGCCTACAGTCTGCTCACCGCTATTGGCCGCGACTGCGTCGGCGCACTGCGGTTCGTCAGCGGCCATGATGACGATCAAAAGCATGACCACGTCATCAGCGGCGATTCGCCGAAGGGATTTCCCGAGGCAATCCATGCCTCCGTCAAAGCCGCCGTCCCGCGGCGTGTGAGGGCTCTGCGGACAATCTAGAGCACGTCCCGTTCGAATGGAGTCGCGTTATGGGAGCGTCGGCTTCCAGCCGGCTCATGATCCGGTGCTTCGCGTCGATGCCGGCTGGAAGCCGACGCTCCCATACGAACGGAATACGCGCCAAATTGCTCAATTGCAGCGTCACCATACCGGTTTTGTACTGTAATAAAGGTGCGACATCTCATACTGTATTTGTACCGTACTATACCGGTATCAATTTTGTTCTTGACATGTTCTTTATTCTGTGGCATTGATCCGATCCTCCACGCAACTCTCGCTGCCACAAAGGAACCGACATGAAGGCTCCCCTGCACGCACCTCGCACCGGGCCCGGGTTTTCGACCGGCGCCAGGCCACCGGCCGTCACCAAGGGCTGCGCGGCGCATCCCAAGGCCAGCTCGGGCCGCAAGTCGGGCACGCGGCGCGCCGGCGACAAGAACGCGGCTGTGAGCAGCAAATGATCCGGCGCGTTCCCGCCACGATGGCAGCGCCGGATCCCGCCGAGGCGGGAGACGATGGCCGCGCGCTTGCGCGCCGTCAGGTGGCGGCGGCGATCGATGTCGAGGTGGCACTGATGAACGGCGCGGGCTCCGAGTCCGTTCGTCTGGCGGCCGCCGAAGCGATCCTCAACCGCGCCTGTGGCCGGCCGCCGTCGGCGCCGAGCCCGGTCAACCAGCAGCAGGATGACTTTGCCGCAGTCCTCGCCGCCGCCGACGCCCTTGTTGTCCGCCGACGTCCGAACGCTGCTGACCCGTCAGTGGGCGGACTCGCCCCTGCGGTTCGTTACTGAAGCGCTGGGCGCGGACCCCTACCCATGGCAGCGGCAAGTCCTGGAATGGCTTGGGGCAGGCGAGACGCGCATCTCGGTCCGGTCGGGCCACGGTGTCGGCAAGACCGCGCTCGAGGCGTGGCTGGCGCTGTGGTTCCCGCTGACCCGCGGCGACGCCAAGGTCGGCATCACGGCGCCGGCTGGGCCGCAGATCGAGGTCAATCTCTGGCCGGAGATCCGCAAATGGTATCCGCGGCTGCGGGACAGCTCGCCCGTCGGCGCGTGGCTGGCCGAGCGGACCCAGATCAACGAGCTGGAGATCAAGTTCATGGGTGAGAACCTGGTGCGTGCGCGCACGGCGCGGCCCGACCAGCCGGAGGCACTGCAGGGCCTGCACGCGACCAACGTGCTGATCCTGATCGACGAAGCCAGCGGCATCGACGAAAGCATGTACGAGGCCAACATCGGCGCGCTGTCGACCGAGGGCGCCATCCAGGCGATCTTCAGCAACCCGACGCGCAGCTCGGGCTACTTCCACCGCACGCACAACGAGCAGGCCGACCTGTGGAAGACGCTCGTCGTGTCGTCGCTCGACGTGCCCAACGCGCAGGGCCATGTCGACGACGTGATCCGCCACTACGGCAAGGACTCCAACCAGTACCGCGTGCGGGTGCTGGGCGAGTTCCCGCTGGCGCAGGACGACGCCGTCATCCCGCTGCACCTGATCGACGCGGCCATGAACCGCGCCGGCAAGGTGGCGCGGATCGAGGGGCTGGCACCGATCTGGGGCGTCGACGTCGCCTGGATGGGGGGCGACCGCAGCGCGCTGGCCAAGCGCTGCGGCAACGAGCTGCTGGAGCCGGTGAAGTGGTGGAGTGGCAACGACCCGCACCAGACGGCACTGCGCATCTTCGCCCAGTGGGAGGAGACCGACCCCGACATGCGGCCGGCCGCCATCATGGTCGATGCCATCGGCATGGGCGCGGCGACGTACCTCAAGCTGCGCGAGCTCGGCCTGCCGGCGCGCATGGTGAACGTGGGCGAGGGCGCCGCGGCCAGTGACCGCTATGCGCGCCTGCGCGACGAGCTGTGGTTCCGCGGCCGCGCCTGGCTGCAGGAGGGCGCCGCCATCATGCCGCGGGACAACGCGCTCAAGGCCGAGCTCGTGGCAGTCACCTACGACATGACGCCCAGCGGCAAGACCAAGGTCGAGTCGAAGGAGGAGATGCGCCGCCGCGGCCAGCGCAGCCCCGACCTGGCAGACGCGTTCCTGCTGACCCTGGCCGGCGGCGAGCACAAACGGGCGCCGGCCGCAAAGGCCCAACGCTACGCCTCCGACCGCAAGGAGCACGGCTCGTGGATGAGCGCGTGATGAAATCGAAACTGCGCCGCAGAGACATGGCGGCCACAGAGGGACACAGAGAAGATTCCTGGCGCGCCTTCGGCGCAAAGCCTTCCACTCTGTGCTCCGTGTTCCTCTGTGTCCTCCCTGTCCCTGTGGCGCGGCCCTCGATCAAACCCGTCATCCCGAGCGTAGCGAGGGATCTCCTGCGAAAGGAGCCCCATTCCTGGGAGATCCCTCGCTGCGCTCGGGATGACGGTATGTCCTGTCCACCGCAAGATCCCTCGCTTCGATCAGGGCGATGCGAACCCGCAGGCTGGAGGTAACTGATGGCAGACGGCTCCACCCTGCTGGCCGAGATCCAGGCGCGTTACCAGACCGCGCGTGACCACGCGGCGCGCTGGCGCGAGCAGGCGCGCGAGGAGTTCCGCTTCTACGCCGGCGAGCAGTGGGACGACGCCGACCTCCGCAAGATGGAGGAGCAGCAGCGGCCGGTCGTCACGTTCAACCGCGTCATGCGCCTGGTCAACGCCGTGATCGGCCACGAGGCCAACAACCGCGCCGAGGTGCGCTACATCCCGCGCACGCCCGGCGACGCGCGGACCAACGAGCTGCTGACCAGCGCCAGCCAGTATTTCCGCGACGCCTGCGACGCGGAGTTCGAGGAAAGCGATGCCTTCCGCGACATGATCATTTCGGGCATGGGCTGGACCCACGACCGCCTCAGCGACGCGCAGAACCCGGAATACGACCTGATCGAGGAGCGCGTCGATCCCATGGAGATGCTGTGGGATCCGGCGAGCCGCAAGCCCAACCTCGCCGACGCGCGCTATCTCTTCCGCCGCAAGCGCCATACCGAGAAGGAGGTCAAGGCGATCTGGCCGGATTTCAGCGGCCCGTTCGTCGACGGCTTCGGCGCTGAAAGTGGCGACGGCGATGGCTCGGACCTCGGCCCGGTCGACCGCAGCCCGCGCGCGTCGTACCAGGATGACGGCGACGGCGACGACGTCCAGGCCGACGTGCTGGTGCTGGAGTACCAGTACAAGGAGCGCGAGGCCTACTATGTCGTGGACCATGCCGGGTCGGGCGAGCAGGTCGAGATCGCCGTTGCCGACATGGACGACAACCTCAAGGCCAGGCTCGACGAACGCGCCACCCCTTACGTCTTCAAGCGCCGCACCGTGACGCGCCGCTGCTTCGTCATCGGCCGGACCATCGTGCAGGGCCCCGATGTGGTCTGCCCGCACGATTTTACCTACCACTGCATCACCGGCTTCCGCGACCGCGAGCGCCACCACTGGTTCGGCATCGTGCGCATGCTGAAGGATCCGCAGCGCTGGTCCAACAAGTGGCTGGCGCAGATCATGCACATCCTCAATTCCAACGCCAAGGGCGGCCTGATGGCGGAGGAAGGCGCCGTCGGCGACCGCCACGAGTTCGAGGCCAGCTGGGCCGATCCCGCCGCCGTCACCTGGTTCGCCGACGGGGCGCTGAAGAACAGCGCCGTGCAGCCCAAGCCGCCGCCGACCTATCCCGCCGGCGTCGACCGGCTGCTGCAATACGCCAACACCAGCTTCACCGACGTCTCGGGCGTCAACCAGGAACTGCTGGGCCTCGCCGACCGCGACCAGCCCGGCGTGCTGGAATGGCAGCGCAAGCAGTCGGCCGTCACCTTGCTGGCGCCGCTGTTCGACTCGCTGCGCCGCTTCCGCAAGATGCAGGGCCGTTCCTGGCTCTACATGATGCAGCGCTATGTCAGCGACGGGCGGCTCATCAGGATCACGACCGATGCCGGCGAGCAGAACGTGCCGTTCGGCGGGCCCCAAGCGTTGCAGCACCCGCGATGGAACCTGCCCGACGTGGCCGACTATGACGTGATCGTCGACCAGGCGCCGACGGCACCCAACCAGAAGGAAGCGACCTGGGCGGTGCTGAGCCAGCTGTTCCCCGTGCTCAAGGGCGTCCTGCCGCCGCAGATGATGATGCTGGCGGTCGAGTATTCGCCGCTGCCAGCTTCGTTCGTCGCCAAGCTCAAGGAGATGCAGAAGCAGCTGGAAACCCAGGGGCCGAAACCGGACCCGGAGATGCTGAAACTGCAGGCCCAGATCGAGGGACGCAAGGCAGAGATGCAGCTGCGCCAGCAGGAAGCCGTGATGAACGCCGAGATCGAGCGGCGCAAGGCCGAGGCGCAGATGCAGCTCGACCTGGCGCGGGCACGCAACGACATGGAGATCGAGCGCTTTAAGGCGCAGGCGCAACTCGAGATCGACCGCGAGCGGACGCGGGAGATCCGTGCAGCGGCTTTCGGGCAGAGCCTTGCGGAAGCCCAGGGGACCCAACCGCAGATCGCGGACGTGGCGATGGCGGATGGTCAGGCAGCGATCGCGCAGCCCTCTGTCGACTTGCCTCAGCATTAGGCGGGGCTATCGCAATCGGCGTTTGTCCGTGTTGAAGAACCGCTGCCGTTGGCGGCATGCATAGGAGAGAGCATGAGCATTTTCGACCAGAAACCCGGCAGCGGCCCCAGCGCCGAAGCTGAACTGGCGACCTTGCAGGCCGAAGCGGCCCGGCAGCCGGAGGCGCCGCAGCCATCCGACGCCGCGCACGCGTCGCAGGCCGATCCGGCGACGGGCGACGCCGCGGCGGCGCCCGCAGCAGGCGAGGGCGGTGACGGCGAGATCGGCGACGATGGGCGCCAGGTGCCGCTGAAGGTGCTGATGGAGGAGCGGGGCAGGCGTCGAGCGCTGGAGTCGCGGCTGGAGACGTTCAACGGTCACCTCGAGTCGCTGATGCAGCAGCAACAGCAGGCCGCGCAACGGCCGCAACCGCAGCCCGAGGGCCCGCCCGACCCCGACGAGGACCCGATCGGCGCCTTGCGCTACGAGCGCCAGCAGCGCGAGCACCTGCAGCGTTATGTGCAGGCGCAGGCGATGGAACAGCGCGTGGCGCACGACTACGTCGCCGACGCGCAGCGTTTCGCCGCCCAGAACCCGGATTTCGGGCAGGCCTACATGCACCTCTTCACCGGCCGCGTCGCCGAGCTGCGCGCCCAGGGCTGGAGCGACGACAGCATCCGCCAGCAGGTTCAGCGCGAGGAGTTCACCATCGCGCTGGGCGCCTTGCGCGCCGGCAAGAGCCCGGCGCAAACGGCGTACGAGCTGGCCAGGGCCAGGGGCTACATCCCGGGCGCGACGCGTCCGCCGTCCGGGCAGGGCACGGCCGACCCGGCGATGGCGGCGCTGAAGGCACGGGCCGCGGCGTCGATCAGCGAAGGCGGCACGCCGTCACGCGCCGACCTCAGCCTGGACGACATCGGCCGACTGACCGGGCCGGCGTTCGACTCGGCGTTCGAGCGCTACACCCGGGCGCAGGGGAAGCGGTCGAGCCTGTTCAGGAACGGGTAGCCCGGTAAAGCGCCGGCCGCTTGCCATTCCGATGGCGGTCACCCCACGAGACCGCGCAGACGGCTGTAGGCATGCGGCCCGGTCGCCCAATGGCCCGCAGCGACGGTTGGAATCAGGTGTCTTGTCAACGTTGACAAGATTCGGCGAACTGAGTTCGGGAAGCTACTACCAGTCGGTCGGCCGAATTCTGCTCGATTCCTTGCTTTGCTCGATCTTGCGGCCACAGACCGGCCTTGGGCAAATGTCGGCTTTCTGCTCCTCGCTGCCGCCCTGGATCGCTGGATCTCAGGGCGGCACGATGACTGATACGATGAAATCGGCTGTTCGCAAGTTCCACAAGTCAGTAGATGTCGATCAGGTCCCGATGTCGGCCTCGCATGCGGACAGCAACAAGGTGGTGCGTCATCCAGCGTGGTGCGACTGAGATCGCATCAGCCCTTCTTCTTGTACTTTGCTCCGAGATAAGTGACCACCTCGTTGGCATCGAATACCCCGCCGGGTGCCTCCTTGGGTTTTGGCCCCGGATACATCTTCACGATTACCTCCGCGCCTGGCAGCGAGTAGAAGAAAATGCTGCCCGGGTTGTAGGTGGCGGTCGTATGCGCGTATCCGCCCCCATAAGTTGTGTTTGCGGTTGCCGTTCCAGGTGTCGTGATGGCACCACCACGCGACTGATCGCTGGCACCCAAGATCTGGAAATGTCCGAAGCCGGCTGCGATGGTTTCATCTGCGGAACGCAGGAGAACATAATCCCTTATGGTCCCGCCGTCCGTGTAGGCGTTCCCTTGGCCGACTACACGAATTGTAGTCGCATCAATACGGGTAACCGACGTTCCACCAGTCAACCCCATGTCTTGGTAGGGTGTCGACCCGCGAGCACTGCCAAAATGAGCGAGATGCGCATTGTCTCCCTCCGCCCTCCAAGCAGACAACCACGGGATTGTGGGAAGGGCAACGGCATTGCGGCTGTGGCTTCGGCTTTGTCGATTTGCCCCGAACATTCCTGCCGTTGCCAGCTGACTGGTCCCGGCGGACCAGCACTGGATGGCACAGGCTCTTCAGGATGCAGGCGGCAGACGCGCCTGTAGATTGACAGACCACGAACGACGTGGTGCGCTCCTTGCATCAAGCGGACCGGGCACGCGCGGGGGAGAGAATCATGAAAGCACGTTGGGCAATCGGGGCGGTTACAAGCGCGGTGTTGCTGCTGTCCACGGCGGCGGTGGCTCAGGAGAGCAAGGTCGCCGTTGGCATCAGCGGATGGACCGGGTTCGCGCCGCTGACGCTGGCCAGGGAAACCGGAATCTTCAAGAAGAACGGGCTGGACGTCACCATCAAGAAGATTCCGCAGGCCAGCCGCCATCTCGCGATCGGCTCGGGCGACATCCAGTGCGCCGCGACCACGGTCGAGACGTGGATCGTGTGGAACGCCAACGGGATCGCCACCAGGCAGATCTTCCAGCTCGACAAGTCCTTCGGCGCCGACGGCATGGTGGTGCGTAACGACGTGCAGAAGATCACCGAGCTGAAGGGCAAGAAGGTGGCCGCGTCGGCCCCCGGCACGGCGCCGTACTTCACGCTGGCGTGGTTCCTCAAGAAGAACGGCCTGACGGTGAAGGACGTGACGGTCGTCAACATGGAGCCGGGGCCGGCGGCGCAGGCATTCATCGCCGGCCAGAACGACGCGGCGATGACCTACGAGCCCTACCTGTCGGCGGTGCGCGCCGCACCGCAGGCCGGCAAGATCATCGCCACGACGCTCGATTACCCGATGATCATGGACACGTTCGGCTGCACCCCGAAGTTCCTCGATGACAATCCGAAGGCCGCCAGGGCGCTGGCCGACAGCTATTTCGAGGCGCTGGTGGCGATCGAGAAGGACCCCGCCAAGGCCTACGAGGTCATGGGCGCCGACGTGAAGCAGAGCGGCGAGCAGTTCGGCAACTCCGCGAAGTACCTGCGCTGGCAGGACCGCGCCGCGAACGGCAAGTTCTTCGCCGGCGAGTTCCAGACCTTCTCGCGCGAGGCCGCGGCATTGCTGCTGGAGGTCGGCATCATCAAGCAGGTGCCGGACATCGCGACCATCGTCGACACGCGCTTCCTGCAGTGAGGCGTGCGGGGCGCCGGCTTTCGGCGGGAGCGCGCCACTCATAGGTGCGAAGTCAACTTTGGTCGGTCCACATGCTCCTCACCCAGAGGAGGCCGCGCAGCGGCCGTCTCGAAGGGTGGGAACGGTCACGAAGGTGCGTTCAAGTGCGTTCGCTCTGCCTGTGCGGTTCCCCACCCTTCGAGACGCGCGCCTGCGGCGCGCTCCTCAGGGTGAGGAGCTGTTTGAACGCTGCAAGGTTGGTGTCCTTCGGTGCGCCACTGGAGTGGCGCGCCCCCAGCGAAGGCCATGCCGCGTCCGCTTGAGCCCGTCGGCCGGGCCGGCCGCATCGGGCTGGGCATCGCGTTCTTCGTGTTGTTCGTCGCCGCCTGGGCCGTGGCGACCCTGGGCGGTTTCGTTTCCCGGACCTTCCTGGCCGACCCGTTGACGATGGTCGCCGACGGCTGGACGCTGCTCACCCGTTTCGGCTTCGCCTGGGACATCGCGCTGACGGTCTGGCGCGTGGTCGGCGGCTTCGTGCTCGCGGCCGTGGTCGCGGTGCCGGTCGGCATCCTGATGGGCGCCTACAAGCCGGTCGAGGCGTTCCTCGAGCCGTTCGTGTCGTTTGCCCGTTACCTGCCGGCGTCGGCCTTCGTGCCGCTGCTGATCCTGTGGGCCGGCATCGGTGAAACGCAGAAGCTGCTGGTGATCTTCATCGGCTCGGTGTTCCAGATCGTGCTGATGGTGGCTGTCACCGTCGGGCAGACGCGGCGCGATCTTGTCGAGGCCGCCTATACGCTGGGCTGCGGCGACCGCTCGGTCGTCGGCCGCGTGCTGATCCCGGCCAATGCGCCTGACATCGCCGAGATCCTGCGCCTGGTGCTGGGCTGGGCCTGGACCTACGTCATCGTCGCCGAGCTGATCGGCTCGTCGTCCGGCATCGGCCACATGATCATCGACAGCCAGGCGCTGATGGCCACCGGCCAGATCATCTTCGGCATCATCGTGATCGGCCTCATCGGGCTGGTCTCCGATTTCCTGTTCAAGGCCGTCAACCGGGCCCTGTTCCCGTGGAAGCTGACGTGACGAAGCTGCTGATCGACGGCGTCTCGCGCGTCTTTCCGGGCGTCCGCGGCGGTGCGCCGACGCGCGCGCTCGAGCCGACGACGCTCGGCGTGGCGGTCAACGATTTTATCGCCATCCTCGGCCCGTCCGGGTGCGGCAAGTCCACGCTGCTGCGCATCGTCGCCGGCCTCGATCGGCCGACCACCGGCCGCGTGCTGCTCGACCAGCGCGCCGTGAGCGGGCCGGGCGCCGACCGCGGCATGGTCTTCCAGTCCTACACTTTGTTCCCCTGGCTCACGGTCGCCGAGAACATCGCGTTCGGCCTGCGGGAGCGGCGCGTCCCGACAGCCAAGCAGCGCGCGACCGTCGCCGGTTATGTCGAGCGGGTCGGGCTGAAGGGCTTCGAGCATCATTGGCCGCGGCAGCTGTCCGGTGGCATGCAGCAGCGCACCGCCATCGCCCGCGCGTTGGCCAACAACCCCGAGATCATGCTGCTGGACGAGCCGTTCGGTGCGCTCGATACGCAGACGCGGGCGCTGATGCAGGAACTGCTGCTCGGCATCTGGGAGCGCGAGCGCAAGACCGTGCTGTTCGTGACCCACGACATCGAGGAGGCGATCTTCATCGCCTCACGCGTCATCGTCATGACGGCGCGACCCGGGCGCATCAAGGCCGACGTGGCGATCGACCTGCCGTACCCGCGGCACTACACGCTGAAAACGACCCCCGAATTCTCCGCGCTCAAGGCGCGCCTAACGGAGGAAGTCCGCGTCGAGGCGGTGTTGGCGGCGGAGGGGAATTGAACAGCCCGGGGCAAGATGAACCCGGCGGCACTCCGACCCCATGAAGCGCTGCAGGATCCCGGCCTGAAGCGGGCCTCGCTGAACCGGCAGCCGGCGATACGGGTGCGTGCCGGTTCGGAAACCAGCGACGCAAGAACTACCAGGCTTTACCGCGCACAACCGGCGCGCTAGGCTGTACGCATAGATGCCATTGATTACCCCAGCGTAGTCGGACGTCGCGTCGGCGGAACGCTCTTGCGGCCATGGCCGCTTCGCCGGCGCCCAGAACGAATCGAACCGGGCACGTGGAGACACGTCATGGGCACCCGCCACCCGCAATGGCTGGCCGTCCTGATGGTGTTCGCGAGCATCGCGGCATCGGCGGCTTTCGGCTGGCACCTGGCAGACCGGTCCGACAATCCGGGCTCGCCCTACCAGCATCCGTGGCAGCTGCAGTTCCGCCGCTAGCGCTGCAACGCGACAGGCATTCAGCCCGACCGGCCGATCGGTAAGCCGGCCACGGACGCGGCTGCCGTCAGCGCCGCGCCCTACGCCATGTCGACGGCAACCATGCGCAACGGCCAGTGGCGCAGCGTCGCTAGCTCTTGCTGCGCAGAGCGTGCGCTGCGGTGGCGCTATGAATCGGCAGCGGTGAAGCGCGCCTGGGAGCCTGACTGAAGGTGCGCTTGTTTCAGTAGCCTTCATGGTGAGCTTGTCGAACCACGAAGGCGTCGCCCGCACCGGGTGGTCGCTTCATGGTTCGACAAGCTCACCGTGAAGCGATTCTCCTTTCCCGGTTAGGCTCTGAGATGTGCCACGGGGTGGCGCGCGCCGACCGAAGAGACGCCAAGTCGATTGCCCCGTGTGAGACCCGCCCGGGCGGGCCGCGCGTTGCGTCCCGATGGCTTCCTTGTTAGGAGAGGAACCACGCGTGACGACCCCGGGATGACAGTCCCGGAGCCCTCGCTGCCGGATCCGCAACCATCGCGCAGGTGGACCAATGTCTATCGGGGAGATCGGCGCGAAGGCGGAGCTGGCACTACCGTCGCTTTCGGAGCACCCGCTGGTATCAGATGAGGCCGGCGGTGAACACGGGCCGCGCAGAGCATGACCGCGGCCAGCCTGACGCCGGCCATGCGTCGCTTCGTCGATTTCTTCGGCGAGCTCGGACCGCGCTGGGGACTGCAGGCCGACCCGTGCCGGGTGCACGCGTATCTCTATCTGGTGGCCCGCCCGGCCGCGGAGCCCGACATTGCCGACGCGCTCGGTCTCGACGGCGCGGCCGTCACGGCGGCGCTGGCCTATCTTGACCGGTGGCGGATGGCCGGCCGCGCCGGCCCCGGGCTCTGGCAGGTCGGCGGCGACCCCTGGGAGATGCTGATGTCGGGCCTCGAGGAGCGCCGTCGCGATGAGATCGAGCCGGCGTTGACGACTCTCAGGGATTGCCATGCGTCGGGCTGCGGGATCGCGATCCCATGGTCAGCCGCAGGATCGGCGCCGTGCTCGACCTGGCGGAGGATCTGGCGTCGATCGATGCACAGGCGCGCCGCCTTTCGCCGCGGTTCATGCGGCAGATGGTTGGCCTGTCCGGCCGCGCCGCCCGGTTCATGGATCGGGCGTTCGGCGGACGAAGAAGCGGGAGGTCGTGATGAGCGACATCGCCAATCGGCAGCGCGCCTACGAGCGGGCGCACCAGGTCAAGTCGCTCACCGGCCTCGATACCGCCGACCCGGTCGAGGGCAGGGTGGTGTGGGATCCCCTGCGCTCGATCTGGAACGGCAGCATGATGCTGGCCGCGCTGATCCTTGCGCCGTTCAATTTCACGTGGGGCGCCGTCGCCGTCTTCCTCGCTCTGTCTGCCGTCACGATGTGCGCCGGCC
>Ga0187894_10000472_pt1 | contig 54548 bp, 38 predicted proteins | sample GBC1701081metaG_FD_136650 | JGI IMG/M metagenome (GOLD analysis project Ga0187894, IMG submission 136650) | White microbial mat communities from a lava cave in the Kipuka Kanohina Cave System on the Island of Hawaii, USA - GBC170108-1 metaG ...
AGATTGGTGCGCGAATCGCGGAACGATTGCCACTCAATCATATTGTCCTGCGTTTCGCCGCGTATGCCGTGCTGCGGTCCAAAAAGGGCGGTCAGGTTGACCACCGGATGTTGATGAAAGAGGTCGGCGGTGTGTTCAAATTGCGAATTGATTGACGCCGGATGAACGATTAAGCCGACGCGCAACCCCGCGACAGCATCAAGGCGCGATTCCAGCAGCATTTCCACTCCGAGTTTTACTTTTGCCATAGCAATTCATTTATCGAGCAGGGATTCAGTTTTTTGGCGCGGCTTTCTTTTCGCGTTCCGCCGCCATTCTATGGTAATTTTCCAGCGCCTTGATGTAATCGGCAAGCGGCGGCATTCCCAATTTATGTCGGCGTTCATCTACGTGGGCGATGTCTTCGGTTGGGCTGATGACGACTTTGCCCTCGATGAACTGCGCCTGGGTGCCGTAAATTTGCGCTTTGCCTTCTTTCAAAAGAATACGGTCTGCCAATGTGGCATAGGCTTCCATCGCCAATTCGCCTCTGTCGGCGCTGGCTTTCAAATTGGGCAACATCTCTTTTTGAAATTCAAGCGACGGGCTTTGCGTAATTAAAAGAAAAGCGATTCGCAAGCCGTCAATGCCGATTGTATCAATGGTAAACCAACCGTTTTCTTTGATTATTGCTTTGAGTCGTTCGGTGTTCCTGCCGTCAACTTCGTCCAATTCTTTATTGAACTTTTCATCTTCAAATTTTGCGCCGACGGCTCGTTGTCGCACTCGTTGAGCCGCCCGAGTCATAGCGAAAAGTTCCTGTCGCAACGGTTCGTTATATTCCGGCTTTTTCGGAGTCTCCGATTGACGTTTTTCCTGATAGCGCGTGGCGGAAAAAGAGCTGACTCCGCAGACGCTAATGAGCAGTATCGAGCAGAAGATTTTTTTCACGACTTTACCTCCCGTTGGCAGCGCAATCATAAAACGTCAATGTGGCGAAAGCAAATTACCTTCCGGTCAGGCTTTGCTATTCATCTTGTAAACTATATTCTTTCTCACCTGAGCAAACTTGTCGGGCAGCGAAGGATTCTAAACCGCGAGAATCTTTTTCGGGGAGGCTTTTCATGCGTTCAAATAAATTCTATCTTTTCGCTCTGCTATTTCTGCTGCTGACCTTGCAGGCTGAGGTTGCCCAAGCAAAATCGAATACACCGACTGTAACTCTGACGCCTGTAACAAATAGTCAGGATGATTATACGCTCGCTCTGCGCGACGTTCTCTTTAACGGCACATTGAGCGCCATCAAGGAATTGGGGCGCGACAATGGCTTTTTGAAGAATCTGCGGGTCAAAATTCCGATGCCGAAAGCCTTGCAACCTGTCGAAAAGAGTTTGCGATTTATCGGGCGCGGCAAGGTTGCCGATGACTTTATTGCGGCGATGAACCACGCGGCGGAACGCGCCGTGCCGGAAGCGGTTGACGTATTCAAAAACGCCGTCAGGCAGATGACCTTTGCCGATGCCAGAAATATCGTCAGTGGCAGAGATGATGCGGCGACGCAGTTTTTCAGGCGCACCAGTGAAAATCGTTTGCGCGATAAATTCCTGCCGATTGTGCAGAAATTTACCGAAGAAGTAGGCGTTACGGCACAGTATAAACGCTTGATTCAACAGGCGGGACCGATGGCGACACTCGCGGGCAGAGATGCGGTAGACCTTGATGGCTACGTGACGCAGAAAGCCCTCGATGGTTTGTTCCTGTTAATGGCGGACGAAGAGCGGCGCATTCGCCGTGACCCGGTGGCGCGAACCACCGCTATTCTCAGAAAAGTGTTCGGTATCGGCAGATAGGAACCTCAGCGATGACGGAATGGTACAAACAAGACCTTGCCTTTATTCACGATGTCGGCTTCCGTGATTACGCGCTGAAATCGGCTCCCGGTATTTTAGAGATGCTGGCGCGTAATCAAATCCGCGACGGCTTGGTTGTTGATTTAGGCTGCGGCAGTGGTTTGTGGGCGGAAAAACTGGCGCAGCAGGGCTATCGGGTTTTGGGCATAGACATTTCTGAGGCGATGATTGAGATTGCCCGAAGCCGTGTGCCGGAAGCGGAATTCCGCGTCGCGTCGCTGTTCGATGCTGAACTTCCATCATGTCAGGCAGTCACGTCTATCAGTGAATGCCTCAATTACCTCTTCGACCCGGAGAACAATCGCCGGACGCTCGCGGCTTTGTTTCGACGAGTCTACCGGGCGTTAGTTCCCGGCGGCGTCTTCATCTTTGACATTGCGGAACCGGGGCAAATCACCCCGGAAAGACCCGCCCGCTGGTTTACCGAAGGCGAAGGCTGGATGGTTCTGGTTGACAAAAACGAAGATCAAAGAAAGATGCTCTTCACCAGAAAGATTATTACCTTTCGCAAAATCGGAGAAGAGTACCGGCGCGATGATGAAATCCATCAACAGCGATTGTATCGGGCAGCCGATTTAGCGACAGAGTTACGGCGCATCGGCTTTCGTGTGCAGGTCAGGCGAAGTTATGGCGACTATGAATTGCCCCCGGCACACGCCGCGCTGATTGCCCGTAAGCCATAGTAGAGCGAAAAAAGTAAGACTGAAGTGTGTTGTTACCTTCAAATCGTTCTGTTACGAGAATGCTTCCACCACCGAGACACCGAGACACCGAGGTTGCACAGAGAAGAGATAGTATTTCAATGCTCTTCACCGCAGAGGTTTGAGAGAGCGAAGACAATGCAGAGAAGTTGGTCAATCTCTGCGCTGCCTCAGCGTTCTTTGCGCCTCTGCGGTGGATGGGACTTTCTCAATTAGAGTTTTCGGTTTATCGGTAATTCGGAATGTTGCGTCCGAGAATAATGTCGCGTCTGCCTGTCCACACGCCTTTGCTGTTTTTGGCAAGATGAATGATGCCGTTGCCGCCGCGATTTTCCGCGTGGGCGCGTTCTTCCTTCGTCATCAACGGGTCATCGTCGAAACGGTATTCGTCAATGTAATACTCGTTCTTATCAGGCTCTTTGATGACGGGATGGATATGCTCAGGAATTTTTCTGTCTGGATAGTGCGCCGGTCTGATGGAAGTGAATTGGTACTCGCCTTTGGCATTCGTCTTCATCCAACCGCGCAGATGTCCATGACGGCGAGAACCGGCAGGTTGATTCGGGGCAGGGGAGTAATAGCCATTCGCGTCTGTGTGATAGACATAAAGAATCGCTCCTGATGCAGGCGTCCTGCCGTCCGCTTTGTAGATTACTCCGTTAATTTCCATCGCGTCGCCGCGTTCTTCCGGTGTGGCGATGCGAGTTTCCCAACTCAATTGCTGCGGCATCCCGGCATAGATAATATCGCAACCGTCACAGCCGCCCCCGACAAGGCGGTTTTGCTCTCCGGCGAAATTACAGCTGATGAAATTCGTTGAAAATGCGGGAACCATCGCAACCGCGATGGAAGCAGATTTGATGAAGAGTCTGCGGCTCTCGTTTAGCCTCTGATTGCTCATCGTTACCTCCGTTGATTTACCGAACGGCTGGTTTCACATACAGCAATTAGACGCGGCAGGAACAGGTTTTCTTCCCTTTGAGAAGCTGGAAAGTTTGAATCAGTCGAAACTCGCTTTAATCGCCTACGGCAGCAACGGCAGTTTCGGCTTCTGCAATCGGTTCATGGTGACGTTCTTCACGCGGTAGGAAGAAAGCGCAGATTGCACTGAGCAGAGTTAAAGCTGCGGCAAGCGTTAATGTTTTTTGAAATCCTTGCGATTGCGCCATGCCGCGAAATGCTTGTGGCGCGAGCGAGCCGACGCCCCACGCCGCGCCCATCATCAAAGCGGAAACCGTGCTGGTCTGTCCCGGTACGAGTTCCTGCGCCATCGCCACATTGACTGGAATCGTTGAAAGCAATACGAAACCGCCAAGCCCTAGTAAAATCAAACTCAAGTTTCCGCTTGTCATAAAGGCGCACATCAATAGCGGCGCGGCAAGCAGTCCTGAAATCAGCGTTACCATACGCCCGGAAAATTTCTCGGCGAGAATGCCGCCAGTCAGTCCGCCAATGCCGCCCATCAACAGAAATATGGTCAGCGCGTTGCCGGTGCTAATCAAGGAATAGCCCTGCTCTTTGAGCATAAACGGCAGGTAATTGTTGGTCATCATCTGAAAGCCGGAGCGAATGACGGTGATGAGATAAAGCATCAATAGCGGCAACCATGCGGCGTGTAAAGCGGTCAGCAGTTGCGAGCGTTGTTTGCCATTGCTTGTTTCAACTTTCGCTTGCACCGGCTCAACGAGCGGCGGGCAGTATTTGTACAACACGGCTGACATCACGATTCCGGCAATCATCGCGTAATAGGAACTTCCCAGCCCGAAACCGGAAACCAGCCGGGTTATTACCAAAGGTCCGAGGGCAAAACCGAGCGTTCCGGTTGCCGAAAAGATTGCCATACCGATGCGGCGGCGTTCACTGCTCGCCATTGCAGCGATAGCCGCGCCCTGCGGGTGAAACGAACCGATGCCGAAGCCGCCGCCGATGAGCAAGACAATCAACACGCCGTAAGACGGAGCCAAGCCAATCAGCGATACGAAAATTCCGGTAATCATCGGCGCAAAGACGGCAAAGAAGCGTCGCGCATAACGGTCGGAGATGATGCCATAAAGCGGTTGCAGAATGGATGAAGTGACAGCATAGAGCGGCGCAAGCCAAAAGACTTGCGAAGTGGTCAGCGCCAGTTTTTCGCCAAGCACTGGCAGCAACGGGTAGATAGTGCTTGAGTAAGCATCGTTAATGAAATGTCCGGCGCACAGTAAGGCGAGCGTCAGTTTATTATTTTTCGTCATAGGCAGTCCGCGACCCTTCTACAAAATCGCAGTATAACGAGGTGAGGCGATGGTGAACAAATCATTGTTTCAGATAAAGCGGGACAAAATTTGTAACGCTGCTTTAGCAAAAGGTAAAGATTCACCACGGAGACACGGAGACACAGAGGCTGCACAGAGAAGAATGATAAGCCTCTGTGAAATCTCTGTGTCTCCGTGGTGGAAGCCCTGTTGCTGCCTCGAATAATAATGTCAGCAAGTTTATTGATAGAGCGCCAGATACCAAGCGATTAACGATTGCCCGATGAAGAGAGCGATAATCGCGGCAGGTCCCAAAAAGACGCCGAAAGGTATCTTCATCTGCATATTTCTGCCCTGAATCAGCATTAAAACAATGCCAATGAGCGAACCAAGCAGCGAGGCTAGAAAGATTGTCAGTACCGTCAGTTGCCAGCCGAGAAACGCGCCGACAAAGAGCATCATTTTGACATCACCAAGCCCCATGCCCTCTTGTTTTCTGAGCAGAAAATAGGCTTCACGGACAAGCCAGAGACTGCTGCCGCCAACCGCCGCGCCAATCGCTGCCGCCAGCAACACAACCGCCCAATCTGCCCAGTTCGTTAGGTTAAAAGTTGCGCGGGTGGTTGCCGTTAGTAGAGGGTCAGGCGCAAGCAGTCTGAGAATTGTCATCACGACAATCGCCGGTTTGGTAATTACATCGGGCAGAATCTGATGCTTCAAATCAATAAAGACCAACGGCGCAATGAGCGACACAAAGACAATATCGGCAAACAAAGTCAGATAGAATTGGGGGTTATCAATCTGTAAAATGGATGGCGGTACTGTTTGCATCTGCTCAAAAATATCAACCAAGGTTTGTTCATAAGCGGGTAGGGAAAATTGCGAACGCACTTTGAGGAAGCAGAGCAGATAGAGAATGCCGACAAGCAACTCAACCATCGGATAAACGGGCGAGATAGCGATTTTGCAGAACCGGCATTTGCCGCCGAGAATCAGATAGCTCAGAACCGGGATATTATCGTAAGGCTTCACCGGATTGTTGCAATTCGGGCAGAAAGAATTGGGAAAGACCACCGATTTTTCCAGTGGTACACGATAGATGACGACATTGAGAAAGCTGCCAATCAATAAGCCGAAAATGAAACAGGCAAAGCCAATGAAGAGGTCGAGAGAAGAGATCATTCTACACTTTCAAAGTCATAATGCTGCGGGGCTAGATAAATTATGTGGGCGCATTCTTAGCTTACTTGAAAACCGCAAAGATTTCTACACTTTGTCATGGCGAGATGAAGGCAAATGGAATTTTGCTAGTGAATCACCGAAGAATGAAGAAGCAGTTTCCAGCCAGCCGAAATGGGTCAATTTCTAAATGGTTATCAGGTTAAAATCCCATGGCAGGTCGCTCAATTTCTTCGTCTCGAAAAAGCGAATCATCCCGGCATAAGCTGATTTATCTGCCTGCATCTCTTGTATGCGGTTCGTCATCATGGTCTTTATCGGATTCGATATTCCCGCATCGGTCAGGGCATGGCGCAATGTCATATAGAGACAGTATTGCTGAAATCGCAGGTCTACAAGTTCTCTGCGGTTGACGCCGAATAAATTCTCGCAAGCGGTAATCACTTTTTTATGCTTTGCCGCTTTCGGCACAATGACTACCTCTTTATTTTCGAGAATTGGTTTGTAAGCGAAGTACGTAGCGGGGTCGTCAAAGTAAGGGTTAATCAACAAGGCTTTTTCCTTGCGAAGTTCCTTGAGAAAGTCCTGCAAGCGTTGTCCCTGCGTGTCATCAACCGGGTCAACCGTGAGCGTCGGAGCCAGAGCTTCCAATTGAGCATCGGTGAGCGTTTTGCCGATTGTCTGTCCCTTCAGTTGCCGCGTCGTATCGGTAAGCTCAAAGAAATATTTTTCAGCAGGAAGGAATCGTTATCATAACCCGTTTCTGTGCTTGCGTTTCAGAAAGATAAACGTAACCATCTGAGCGATGCAGAAACAGGCGGTGATTATTGGCGGCGGCTTGGGCGGCATGGGCGTGGCGTTGCGGTTGGCGGTGGCGGGATGGACGGTGACGATCTGCGAACAGGGAGAGCGTTTCGGCGGCAAGATGAATCGCTTTTGCGACGGCGGTTTTCGCTTCGATACCGGACCATCGCTGATAACCATGCCCTGGGTCTTTGAAGAGATTTTTGAGATAGGTGGCGCTCGTCTGTCGGAGCATCTTGAGTTGATGCAGATTTATCCGCTTGCCGATTACATCTATGACGACGGAACGCGGTTTACCTATTCGGCGTCATTGCCGGAATGGTTGGCGACGGTGCGGCAACTGGATAGACGCGACGCCGACGGTTTTCTGAAATTTCTTGAACTTGGGGCGCGGCTTTATGCGGTATCGAAAGAGACTTTCTTGCGTCGTCGCCCACTGGATGCGCCGGATGCGCGGGTCTTGGCGGCGCTCAAATCTATGCCGTTGCGCTATGGCTGGGGCAATTATCATCGCACGGTAGCGGCGCATTTTCGCAGTCCCTATTTGGTACAATTTTTCGACCGCTACCCGACCTATGTTGGCTCATCGCCGTACCAATCACCGGCAACGCTGGCGGTTATACCTTATATCGAATTTGCTTTTGGCGGCTGGTCTGTGCGCGGCGGACTCTATCGTATTGTTGAAAGTCTAATTGAACTATTGAAAGGGAAAGGTGCAACGCTCCTGACCAAAGCAAGGGTTGACAGAATTGAGCAACAGAATCAGCGCATCAGTGGCGTAGTGCTGGCAGACGGTACGCGGATAGCTGCCGATGTAGTGGTCATGAATGGCGATGTTTCTACTACAGCAAAGATGCTTGGCGATAATAATAGAAACGGTTTGCCGGTTGCGGAAAGGTCATTATCCGGCTTGGTCTTTCTCTTCGGAGTGAAGCGCAATATGCCGGAAATCAAACATCATACGGTCTACTTCTCAGCCAATTACGAACGTGAGTTTTCGCAGTTATTCGATGCGAGACGATTTCCTGATGACCCGACCATCTATGTCAACGCGCCGAGCCGCAGCGACCGAAGCATTGTGCCGGAAGCGGGCGAAACGCTCTTTGTAATGGCGAATGCTCCCGCCACAGATGAACGGTGGGACGAAGCGCAGATTGCTGAAGCGCGGCGGCGGGTTTTGACAAGGCTTAAACGCGGCGGCTTTCCCGATATTGAGAGCGATATAGTGGTTAGCGAAGTCTGGACGCCGCCGACGATAGCCGAGCGTTATTTGATGCCGGGAGGGGCGATTTATGGCGTCAATTCTCACGGCTGGAAGAACGCTTTCTTGCGCCCGCCAAATAAAGATTCGAGAGTTGCCGGACTGTATTATGTCGGCGGCAGCACGCATCCCGGCGGCGGTACGCCTACGGTACTGCTCTCGGCAAAGATTACCGCTGAGTTGATTGCCAGATATGAAGGCAGTGGGCAGTAAGCAGAAAGCAGAAGGCAGTAGACAGCAAGCGGATGATTTTCCATTATTTCGGGAAGCAGCAAAGAGAAGGCAGGAAGCAGTCTTATTTAATTGCAGATTTGAGAGCTCAATTCACCAAAACCAATATCGCTTTCTTTGCGCTGCTGCTCGCCTATGCGGTGATGTGGTGCGGCGGCGTTGGAGCGCACTTTATTTTCGGCGCTGCGCCGCTGGAGACGTGGTGGGCGGCTCCAGTCTTTTTGACTCTGGCGGCAATGATTACGTTGGTCACGACGACGCAGAGAGCGAATCTCATGGCGTTATTTGTTGTGGCGCTTGGCGGGTTTCTTGCTGAAGTTGTTGGCGTGCGCTACGGCTTTCTCTTTGGCGAGTATCGCTATATGACGACCTTGCAGCCACAATTCGTAGGGGTGCCCTTGGTAATGATGAGCGCGTGGTTGGTTTTGTTCGCTTACATCAAACAAGCGATGTTGGGCTTACGCTTGGCGGCGTGGCTTGAGGTTTTTTTATCTGCACTGTGGATAACGGCAATTGATTTGTTGATAGACCCGTTGGCTGCCGGGTTGCTGGATTACTGGAAATGGATAGAGAAGGGGAATTATTACGGCATACCGGCGAGAAATTTTCTCGGTTGGTTTGCGGTGAGCGCGATTTTGTTTGCCCTTGTAAAAGCCACAACTGAATGGCTACCGAATCTGTGGGCGCGGCGTGTGGGGTTGAGCATTATTCTCTTCTTTTCGATGATTGCGTTGGCGCATGGATCATTTCTGCTCTTTGCGATAGGGCTTCTGCTCTGCACCGTTGATCTGCTTTTGCGGGTTGTACGAAAGTAGAGTTTAGTACGCCTGATAATAAGAGAAAAAGAAGGATTTATTACTGGGAGCGCGGACGTCTACGTCCGCATGATATGGAAAGCGAAGACTTGGGCGAAGACCCGAAGATTCGTTCCTTCAAGCCATGCGGACGTGGACGTCCGCGCTCCCAGTATCAGTTCGGTGGTTGAGCGGGAGGTTGAGTATTGCCGCCGAATTTATTTTTCAATAATTCTCCGGCGCGGTCACTCGACAGACTGAGGTTCGCTTCAACCCGATTGCCGGTGCTGCGGGCTTTCATCTGCGACAGCAACTCTGTCATTTCAGAGCTTGAGCCTTTCTTATGCCGCAAAGCAAACAGCAGAAAGTTCAAGCCTTTTGCCAACGTATCCGCTTCACTGGCGCTGGGAGCAAAGCCGACAATCGAGAGTCTGGAATACTTTTCCGTCAATTCAAGGGTTATCGAAGTGGAAGTGAGTTTTGAGGTCGTGCCGAAGATGTGCGATTCGCCCAGTGTCCACAGCACATCCTTCGCTTGCCGGTCTACATAGTTATTCCCGGAAGACTTGACTACTTGAATGTTTGATACCGTGCCATCGCCTTCAATCTTGAAAGAGAGAATGAGCAGTAAATTCTTTACATCAACTTTAACGAAGCCGGCATTATAGAGGGCATAGATTTTGCCCATGATGTCTTTAATGGCAGTTTCGTTGATCTCACCAAAACCCTGCCCCTGCTTTGGTTTGTCTGCTGCTTTCGCATCTGCGGCAGCTTTCTCTTTGGCTTCCTGTTCGGCTTTTTCTTTGGCTAGCTCTTCGGCTTTGGCGCGTTCTTCGCCTTCGAGTTTGCGGCGTTCTTCCTCCTCTTTGCGTTTGCGGTCACGTTCGCGGATTTCCTCAAGGGTCAAGGTCTTTTCAAGCGATTGCGCTTTCAGCTTAGGCGGACGCGGCGGCGCGATGGCAACCAGCTTTTCATCATATGTGCGGTAGGGTTTATTGACGACCTTGACATCAGCAAATGGCGCGATGAACTTATACGCCCAGAGGACGATGAGAAAGCCAACCAATGTGAGATGAACGACGCCGGAAACCGCCAGTAAGGGACGCAGCCACGGGCTGCGCCTGACCTTCTTTTTCTCGGTCAGAAAAACATCGGTTGAAAACTCGTCAACGGCATACTTGGGCGGATTGATGAAGCCGAAAAGAATGGCGTCAGAAGCAAAAGCCTCTTTCGTAAATTGACTTGGTTGCTCGAAAAAGCGCCGCACTTCCTCAATAAAATGGCTTGCCAGACTGAACGGCAACCAGCTGTTGATGCCGTCGGGGAAGAATGCCGAGCGCAGATAGAGCGACGGACTGGCGCTGAACTCACGCGGTAAATCACTGAATCCACGCGCCATGCCCGATAGCAGCGTGTCGTGCTTCAATAAGGTAAAAATCTCTGCTCTGCCCGTCTCTTCCTGCATATTCAATCAAACGCTATTAGTGGACTTTTGTTCGTCTTTAGTTGCCCGCAAAGAGCTTCATGAACTCTTCCAGCGCAGCGGGCGCAACTTTGGCGACCAGCAAATTCTCTTCGGCATGAGAGCGTTGGCTCATACCAATCAAAGCGGTTGTTACGCAAGGCGTCGAGCGCACAAATTGAATGGCTCGCTGTGCATCGGTCTTGAGATTATCGAAGGTTTCGGCGACGAACGGCGGCAAGTTCCGCGACAGTTGCGATTGTAAGAGAGTGGCGCTGCACATCACCGTTATCCCTAACTTATTGGCGGCAATCAAGGTCGTCAGGCTGTCGCCGTCGAGCCTTTGATTGTCGGTTGTGAAGGCTTCGGGCATCGCTAAATTATACGGTAATTGAACGACGCGAAAATGGTGGCTTTCGCCTGCTACATCTTCCGCCACTTCTGCGAGTTCCGCAAGTGACAGATAGCTCCTTGCCTCAGGCGAGACACGATAGCCGTTCCACGTCGCTGTGCCGTAATACTGAATGCGCCCGTCCGATACTGCCTGTTCAAGGAAGTCAAAAGCGGCGCGAATACGAGTCAAAAACTCGCTACGTGATACAGCATCGAGTTGGGTTTCCGGGTTGTGGATGTAATAAATATCAATCGTTTCCAGACCGAGATTCTGTAAGCTCTGCGACAGTTGATTTTCCAGATAACTTGGCGACATACAATGGCTGCCGCTAACGATGTCCTGCGGTTGCGCCGCGCCGGTATTGATAATGTTTTCAAGAATCCAGCCGCGAGGATCGCGGGGCGGTTCATTCTCGAAAGGGAAGTAGCCGCCTTTGGTAGCGACAACAATCTCTTCGCGGGAGGCTTTGCCGGAGTCGAAGAGTTGTTTGAGCGCCGCACCGATGGCGCGTTCGCTGCGCTGGAAACGGTAATTGATGGCGGCGTCAAGGACATTGCAACCAAGTTCAATGGCGCGTTTAATCGCCTCCTGATACATCCGGTCGGTAACGTCGTCGTGGTGTCCGAGATAAGTGCCAAGCCCGATGCTCGATACGCAGAATTGTTGAGCGCGGCGGAAATGTCCGGCGGCGGTGATACTGCTCAGACGTTCTGCGTATGCGCGTGTGCCTTCATAGGTTGCGCCCTGCGCTTTACTCATCTGCTCTCTCCTGTAGTTGTATTCTGTTGCTACATCGCCGGAATTGTAACAGAGAAGAGGCATAAATACGAAAACGCAAATCTACGCCTTAGCGGGTGCAGGCGAGGGCAATTTAAGAAAGCCATTATTACTGGGAGCGCGGACGTCCACGTCCGCATGGTTCAATTAGCGAATCTTCACACTTCCACATAAGTCTTTGCTTGCTATGCCATGCGGACGTGGACGTCCGCGTTCCCAGTAGTAAGTTTCGCACTTCTAGTAAAAGTCTTCACGCTTTCAGTGTAGCGTTGACGCTGTTTTCAGCCGGATGCTAGGCTTTTCGTTTGGAATTTATTGGCAAATGGCAACTGTATTGCTATGCCTTTATCGTAGCTGAATTATAAAAAATGGAGTCAAGATGCCACTTTTTTGGAAACGGAAGAAACAGGACGACATTATTACACTTGGGTTGAGCCGCGAAGCGACCGCAGAAGAGCAGAAGATAGCCGAACGGCGCGATGAAGGACCGGAGCCGGACTTTCTGGAGAAATTTCAGGATGCTGTCGCCGCTACCCGCGAAAAGATTGCCGACAAACTCGATGCCGTCTTTGAAGGCAAGCGTGTCATAGATGATGATGTGCTGGACAAACTCGAAGAGGCGTTAATCGGCGCGGACATCGGCGTACAGACCTCGCTCGAAATTATTGATAAAGCGCGGCGGCAGGTGCATCGCAAACAATTGAATGACATTGACGAATTGAAGCGCCTTGTTAAAGATGAACTGAGCGCCATTCTCGACAACGCCGAACGCCAGCGCAAACGCGGTACAGTGGCTTCGGAAACTGAAGTGCCGCTCGACATCAAGCCTTATGTGATGATGATTGTCGGCGTTAATGGCGTCGGCAAAACTACCACCATCGGCAAACTCTCGCATCGCATCAAAAGCGAAGGCAATCAGGTGATGATCTGCGCGGCGGATACCTTTCGGGCGGCGGCGAATGACCAGTTGGCAATCTGGGCGGAGCGTTCCGGTGTGCCGTTGATTCAGCAGAAACCTGGTACTGACCCGTCGGCGGTGCTGTTCGATGCCATCAATTCAGCAAAGGCGCGTGAGGCGGATGTGCTGATTGTAGATACCGCCGGACGGTTGCATACCAAGCTGAATCTGATGCAGGAACTCGACAAGATGGAGCGTATTGCCGGACGTGAGATACCCGGAGCGCCTCATGAAGTCCTGCTGGTGATTGATGCTGTGACCGGACAGAACGGTTTGGAGCAGGCGAAACAATTTACCAAAACGGTTCCTGTAACCGGGCTGGTGTTGACCAAACTTGATGGCACGGCAAAAGGCGGCATCGTCATTTCGATAGCCAAAGAGCTTGGCATTCCAATTCGTTATGTAGGAGTGGGAGAAAAGATGGCAGATTTGATTGAGTTTTCGCCCGAAGCCTACATCAACGGACTGTTCAAGTAGAATGTTTTGCCTGCACGATTGAATTCACGGAGCAAAAAAAGAAAGCGGAACAACTCGACAGAATTGCTCCGCTTTTATTATACCGCTAACGGGACTCGAACCCGTACTCTCCGCCTTGAGAGGGCGGCGTGTTAACCACTTACACCATAGCGGCAAATATGCAATTAATGCAGCCTCAGTATACACATTGCCTGAGAATAAGGCAATGTTGGTAAAGATACACTTAGCGCTTCGCTTTGCTGCATAACCAACGAAAGAAAGAAACCACAGCACCCACGCTTCATTACGAATGACACGCGATTTTTCTGGCTCATCATTCGCCCCTGTCCTGTAGGTGGGCGCTGTGGTTTGCTGGCGGTGATTTTGCTGTCACCTGCGCGCTCTCACGGCAGCGGTGTCGTCACCGTGTAATCAATGATGACGCTGAAGATATACCAGCTACCGGTCGAACCGTTTGGACTGTTCGCCCAGATATAATACGAGAAGCTGCCATTATCTATGGTCGCATTGGAGATGCTCGTGGTGGTGAGAATGATGTTGCTGCCCGTACCAGAGGATGAAACTGTAGCCATTGAAATAGGAGTGCCGGTATCGCCGTTCAAGCCCTTGCGCCTCAGAGATATAGTAATGTTCTGACCGGCGTCGCTATCGCTGTCAAGAACATTGGCACGCACTCGCGTCACCACCGCGCCGTCCGGTAGATTAACCATCGCTGCGGCTACCATATCAAGAGGAACCAGGCTAAAGTCGAAAACATTCTCAAGGAAAACGCCGAATCCGGCGTCCTGATGTTTGGCATTTCGTGTAGGCGTAAAGCCCGCGGCTGAAATGCTCAGGTGTCGCGTCTGCGCTGCTATGGTGATTGCCCCGTTCACCCTCACATCACCGTTGACATCAAGCAACGCGGCGGGCGTAGTCGTGCCGATGCCGATATTGGTATCGGTAGTCGCGCCGTTAATTCCGGCAATGCTGCCGAGCACCAGCGAGTTCGACTGATTAACCTGTGCCTTCGCGCCGATGGCGGTGGCATTGGTAAGGTTAGTCGCTCCGGTGCTGGCGTTATCACCAATCATGGTCAGGTCGCTGCCACTGAGGTTGTCATTGCCTGCGGCATGACCATAGAAAGCATTGCGATTGCCCGTTTGATTAGCGACGCCAGCAGATGTGCCGAAGAAAGCGTTATTGAAACCTGTATTGACCACACCGGCAGATGCGCCGAAGAACGAGTTGTTATTGCTACTGGTGTTGGCGTTGCCAGCATTGAAGCCGAAGAACGAGTTGCTGCCGCCGGTAGTGTTCGCTTGTCCGGCATTAGCGCCGAAGAAGGCATTGTTACTGCCAGTAGTTCCCGCGCTGATTCCCGCAAATAAGTTATTCGTCCCTGCCGCGCTCAACAGCCGCTGCCCGCCGAGGTTGTATTGGGTCGTGGCATTGAGAATGTTCGCCGTGCCGGTGCCGCTGATGTTGAAGTTACTCGCCGCCTGCTGCGAGGTGGTGTTCTGAATGTAATTGCTGCTGCTCGCTGGCACACTGGCTACCGGGATGGTGCCGGTGACGGCGCTGCCATTGACACTCGCAATCTGGCTACTCGTTACACAATTGACACACGCCACACTCAGCCCGTCTGCCGTCGCCGCATTCACACTCTTGAGGGCATAGGGGGTCGAGGTAATCGGCTGGCGCGGCGTCAAGGTGGTGAACGCGCCGCCGCCGCTCGGTCTGACGGCAATTTCCAGAAACCGCGCCGAGCTGTTGAAGCAGGTTGGGCAAGCGCCGAAGTCAAGGGATACGGTGAAGATGCCGTTGCTGACGGGGACATTGGGTACGGATACAGTTATGCCTTGTTGGGTGCCGGTGCCAACGGTCTGGGTATCGAAGAGCTTGAACTGAAAATCGAACTGTCCGTTGGCGAGGTTGCCGCTGTCGGTCAGTTTCCCCTGATAAGTAAAAGCTGTGCCTTGCGCGAAGGTTGCGGTGCTGCCCAACATTGACAGGTACAGCAGTAAGATAGAAACCGTAAACTTGATCTTAAACATTCCTAGACCTCCCTGTAGGTTTGCCCGTCCTTGTCGCCCGCCAGTCTTTGCAGCGAGGCAAAGCAGATGTAGAGCAAGCCGTTTTCGTCTTCCCGGTAATGGAGTAATCCCGCTTCGACCAGACGGTAGATTTCTCTGGCGCTCTGTTTGGCGGCTAACGCCGCGTTGTCTGCCGGTATCATGCGCCGCCGTTGGTGACACCCGGCGCACCAGGTTGCCCACACTCGTTGCGTCTTGAATGAAACAACCTCATTGAGTTGTAAGCGGATTTCCGTTTTTCGCCTGTGTTTCACTTATCCTCAGTTGAATTCCAGAGAGTCTGTGCCATTCGTTTCTACAAGTTTCAGGGCTTAGGTTTTTGCGGCTCTGCCGCTTTGATGTGCGGCGGTGGCTTTGCCCCGCCGGAAAGCTTAGGTAAATGCTTTCGGGGCTGCGCCCCAAATCGGCGGCGGCGGAGCCGCAAGAATCAGGGGTAATGAACTCGGAAAGTCTGAGACTTTCCGCACATCAAAGCGGCACAGCCGCCTGAGAAAGATCTGTAGAAATGAATGACGCACCTTGCTGCTCCCGGCAAAATGTGCCTTCTCTGGCAGCTTGCATCCCGGAATTGTTTGATTGCTCGATTCTGGACTTTGCGATAGAATGATTCCGCTTCTGGGACTTTTGCTGCCGCGCCTAAAGCTGTGTAGTTCCAAGACGGGACTCTACTCCACACGAAGTCTGGAAGTCCTTCGCAAAAGATTCGCAAAAGATTCTCAAAACCTTCGCCTCAGCAGGTGACGATGAGCAGGGCAATAAATCATTTCTACGAGTTCGGTTCTCTACGGTTGGACGCCACGAACCGCCTGTTGTGCAGGAATGGCGTCGAAATTCCCCTTCAGCCTAGGCTTATCGAAACCCTGACTGCGCTGGTGGAGAACGCCAACACCTTGGTCACCAGAGATTCGTTAATCAGCGCCGTGTGGGGAGAGACTGCTATCGAAGAAGGCGGCTTGACACGCAATATCTCGATGCTGAGAAGGACGCTGGGCGAGGAAGGACGGTACATCGAGACGCTGCCCAAACGTGGCTATCGCTTCACGGCAGAGGTGAAAGAGACGTGGGAGAACGTCCCCGACACGCCAACTTACGATAAAGCGGCAGAGTTTGTACTGGAACGTCAGGCAAACCTGCTTATCAGGGCTGAGGAAGAAATCACCGACGACTTACCTACGCCGACGCCTCGGCAGATGACCCGGACGATGCCTCTGATTCACCGTATTGGCAGAATCAGATGGGCGGTCACAGCCGCCGTCTTGCTGGGCATCGCTCTGGGCTATCTGGCAGCTAATAGGATAAGCGGCAAAGTTGACTCGACCCGCTCAATGAAAACGCTTGCCGTCTTGCCGTTCCGCAATCTTGGGGCGGCGGGCGACGACGAACATCTCGGCATGGGCATCACCGATGTCCTCATTACCCGACTCAGCAACCTCAAAACCGTGACGGTGCGCCCGACCAGCGCCGTGCTGAAGTATGACCAGCAGCAGGATTCGCTGGCAGCGGGGCGGGCGCTCGGCGTGGATGCGGTGCTGGAAGGCAGCATTCAGCGGGTAGAAAATCGCCTCAGAGTCACGGCGCGTCTGGTTAGAGTCAGTGACCAATCCCCCCTGTGGTCGGGACAATTTGATGAAGCGGCGAAAGACATCTTGGCGGTCGAAGACGGCATTGCCGAGCAGTTAGCGGAGGCGCTCGCCTTGCGCCTGAACGCCAGTGAGAAAGCGACGCTGACAAAGCGCTACACCGACAACGCCGACGCCTATCAACTCTATGTTAAGGGCAGATACCAGTGGAATAAGAGAAACTCGTCAGGGATGACAGACGCGGAATACAATTTCCGCCGCGCCATCGAGAAAGACCCGAACTTCGCCCTCGCCTATGTCGGGCTTGCGGACAGGTTGTTTACGCTGCAACCAGCACATCAAGAAGCGTACTCGGCAGTCTATAAGGCGATAGAGATTGACCCGAATCTGGGCGAGGCTTACGCGACGCTGGGCTTTGTCAAGATGTTTCACGAGTGGGATTGGCAACAGGCGGAGGAGAATTTCAAACGGGCGATTGAACTAAATCCCGGATACGGCACGGCGCATCAATGGTACGCGACGCTGCTGGCGATCACCGGGCGGGTCGAAGAAGCCAAGCAAGAGATGCGGCGGGCGCTGGAGATTGATCCGCAGTCGGCGAACTTCCTGGCGGATATGGGGCAGATGCACTACTTTGCGAGAGAGTATGAAGAAGCCGAAACGTATTGCCGCAAGGCGCTGGAGATTACGCCCGATTTTATCTTCGCGCATCAGTATCTCTTTGATATTTACGTGAAGACCGGCAGGAATGAGGAGGCCTTCGAGGCGTTTGTAAAGTGGGCCAGGTCTTTTAGCGCTGATCCGAAGTACGCAAACGGGTGGGCAGCCTACGAAGCAAAATTAAGAGCGCAATACTTGCAGTCCGGCATGAACGGATTATTGCGACTGCAAATTGACGGAGAAATGCATATGGGAGCCGTCGCCGCTTACTATCAAATAGCCAGATATTATGCGCTGCTGGGCGATAAGCAACAGGCGCTACCGTGGCTGGAGAAGTCTGTTGAGAACAAAGTCTTCTTGTTGTCCTTTGTGAATGCTGATCCCATTTTCGACGGTTTGCGCTCCGAGCCGCGCTATCAAGAGATTCTGCGAAAAATGAATCTCTTACAAACTTGAGAAACCTTCCCCTTACAACTGCAACCGGCGTCGCAGGCGGAACTCATTCCGTTACTTTCTTTTTGAGTTCCATACACCCGCATCTTTTTCTGACAATTTCTAGTAAGAGGTGTGTCACTTTTCTGACATATTTGTTTGGCAAGAGGCAAACAAAATCAAAATCACGTTGCCCTTTTTGCGTCGGGATGATAATTATACCTTCCACATTTTGAGCAGAAGCGAAATCGTGCAAGCGCAGGAAGTTTGCATCATTACGTTGGGTTGGTTAAAACATTGATTGATAACGGATTGACTTGCTATTGAAGCAACTTGCTCCGGCGATTGCCTGTTGGCTCGCCATCATTACCTAGCAGCACATTTGAAAAACGATTTGGCTCTTTGGCAGACGATGGGATTTGTTTGTTTTCTATAGACAAGTTCAGGTAGTATGCACGCGCTTTTTCTGAAAGCGTTGTTGATAACTCACATCTAACGAGGACACGATGGCTCAAGTATTTCATCGTAGCAGTAATGCACTTGCAAGATTCACTCTGGTAGGGGCGCTGCTACTGGCAGGCGGCGGGCTGACAACCTTACTGACAGTTGGCAATCGCTCGGCATTTGTGACTCAGCAGACCATGTTCAAAGAACAGCCGGTGCAATTCAGCCATCAACATCACGTTGGCGGCATCGGCATTGATTGTCGCTACTGTCATACCTCCGTCGAGACTTCGGCAAATGCCGGGATTCCGCCGACCAAAACCTGTATGAATTGTCATTCGCAAATTTGGCTTAACAGTCAATATCTGGAGCCGGTGCGCGAGGCGTTCAAGAGCGAAACGCCATTAAAATGGACGAAGATTCATGACCTGCCCGATTTCGTCTATTTCAATCACAGCATTCATGTCAATAAAGGCGTTGGTTGTTCCACCTGTCACGGGCGCGTTGACCGGATGCCGTTGATGTGGCAATACGCTTCGCTACAGATGGAATGGTGTCTGGAATGCCATCGCAACCCGGAAAAATTCATCCGCCCGAAAGATAAAATTTACGAGATGGAATGGCCCCCCATCGCCAGAACCGAAACTACCGAGAATCAACAGACTACCGCCGCCTTGGGTACGGCGAATCCCGACGCCAAAAAGAAACCGGATGACAAAACCTGGAATCAGGCGGTGGAAGGACCGGAACTGGTCAAAAAATACAATCTTCAAAGCACTCAAGTTTTAACCAGTTGTTCCACCTGTCACCGATAAGAATGAAGACTGAGCAAAGAGGAGCATGACGAAAACCCGATGACGAAAAAACGTGAACTAACCATTTTATCGAGCAGCGGTGAAGCAAAACCTCAGTCTTCGATGGTGAAACTGACGACCAAGAAGACTGGCAAAGAGTATTGGCGCAGCCTCGAAGAACTCGCCGAAACGCCTGAATTTCAAACCTATCTGCACCGTGAATTTCCCGAAAATGCTTCGGAGTGGACTGACCCGAAAGGGCGGCGGAACTTCTTGAAATTGATGGGCGCATCCCTGGCGCTCGCCGGAATCTCAACCGCTTGCACCGTGCAACCCGATGAGAAGATGATTCCCTATACGCGGATTCCTGAAAATATGATTCCTGGCAAAGCCTTGTTCTTTGCGACGGCGATGCCGCTTTCAGGCGCGGTCAGCGGCTTATTGATTGAATCGCACGAAGGTCGCCCAACGAAGATTGAAGGCAATCCCGACCATCCAAATAATCTCGGCTCTGCCGGAGTCTGGGAGCAAGCATCGGTTTTGAACCTCTACGACCCTGACCGTATGCAAGCGATTACTCATGTCGGCGTCATCTCCAACTGGTCGGCATTTGTCGGCACAACCAACAATGCTAATAATGCCAGCGTACCGGCAGGACTCAAGGCGCAACTGGAAACCCAGAAGGCATTGCAAGGCGCGGGACTGCGAATTTTAACCGGAACCCTCTCTTCGCCAACGCAGGCAAATCAACTCAAAGAACTGAAAACGGCGTACCCGCAGATGAAGGTCGTGGTCTATGAGCCAGTGCATAACAGCAATGCCATAAACGGCGCAAAACTGGCTTTCGGAGAAGCGGTCACTCCGGTCTATCATTTCGATAAAGCCGAAGTGATCTTCTCGCTGGACGCTGATTTCCTGTCGAGCCATCCGGCAAATCTGAAACACATCCGCGATTTCGTCAATTCACGCCGTCTGCAAAATGATAAAAAAGCCATGAGCCGATTCTATGCGGCAGAACCCTTCCCGTCAAACACCGGGGCAAAAGCTGACCATCGCTTGCCGGTCAGAGCCAGCGACATGGAAGCCTTCGCTCGCGCCGTTGCCGCCAAAGTCGGCGTTGCCGAAGTGACCGGCGACGTGAAAGAACATGAGAAATGGATTACGACGCTTGCTGATGATTTGAAAAAGGCAAGGGGCAAGAGTCTGGTGATTGCCGGAGCCGAACAACCGCCTGTTGTTCACGCTTTGGCACACGCCATGAATAGCGCCCTCGGCAATTTCGGCAGCGCCGTTACTTTTCTTGAAGTGTCGGAAGAGCAACAGGTTGACTCGGTGCAGGCAATATCGGAACTGGTCGGCGAGATGAATGCCGGTAAAGTGGATATGCTGGTGATGCTTGGCGGCAATCCGGTTTATGACGCGCCCGCCGATTTGAACTTTTTAGAGGCGTTAAAGCAGGTCAACTTCACGGTGCATTTGACGCCGTACGACAATGAAACCTCTGCCTGGACACAGTGGGTTATCCCGGAGACGCATTATCTGGAATCGTGGAGCGATGTGCGGGCGGCGGATGGCACGGTGAGCATCATTCAACCGTTGATTGAACCGATGTATCAAGGCAAATCGGCGCACGAAATTCTTGACGCTCTCGCCGATAAAGCGCAAACGAGTTATGACCTTGTAAAGAATTATTGGGCAAGCCGCATCACCACCTTGAAGGCGCAGGCAGTTCCGGCGGCGGCTTCGCAACCGGCGAGCGCCCAAACCAGCGCCAATGCGGCGGGTGCGGGCGCTACACAATCGCGGACAACCGCCTCTGCGACGGCTGCCCCACCGGCAACCAAGCCAGCGACAACCGCAAATCCGGCGTCTCCGCAGCCTCCGGCAAGCGCGGCAACCACAAGCGCCACAGGCACACAAGCAAGTCCATCGGCGAGCGCGGCGACAGCGCCTCCGGCAAATGCCGATGCCGCATGGCGAAAAGCCTTGCATGACGGTTTTATTGCCGGTAGCGTCGGCTCGGCAACACCGAAGACGGTGGCGGTGAAAGCGGGCTGGGCGAATCAACCGGGACAAACAGGCGGCGAAGTTGAACTGGTCTTTCGCTACGATCCTTCAGTTTATGACGGCAGATTTGCCAACAACGGCTGGTTGCAGGAACTTCCCAAACCATTGTCGAAATTGACGTGGGACAATGCGGCGCACGTCAGTCCGGCATTTGCCAAAGCTAAAGATTTACGCAACGGCGATATGCTGGAATTGAAACTCGACGGGCGCAGCGTTACTGCGCCGGTCTGGGTAATGCCGGGACAGGCAAACAATTCCATTGTCGTCCATCTCGGCTACGGGCGCGAGCGCGGCAGCATTGCCCGTGATGTCGGTTTTAATGCGTACAGATTGCGTACCACAACAGGGCAGTGGTTCAGCCCGAACGTGACGCATCGCAAGACCGGCGACAGCTATACGCTGGCAAATACTCAGGATCACTGGTCAATGGAAGGACGGCAACTTGTCCGTGACGGAACGCTCGACGAGTATCTGAAAAAACCGGATTACGCCAAACATCGCATGGAGAATCCGGCGGATAAGAATCTGACGCTCTACCCGGAGTGGGACTATTCGCAGGGTTACAAGTGGGGGATGACCATTGACCTCAATAATTGCGTCGGCTGCAATGCCTGCGTGGTTGCCTGTCAGTCTGAAAATAACATTCCGGTAGTCGGCAAAGAGCAGGTGTGGCGCGGGCGCGAAATGCACTGGATTCGCATAGACCGTTACTATAAAACGCCACAAGACCTTCAGGAAGACGAGCATAAACTGGCGGAAGACCCGGAACTCTTCTTCCAACCCGTGCCATGTATGCAGTGCGAAAATGCGCCGTGTGAACTGGTCTGCCCGGTGGCGGCGACGGTGCATAGCGCCGAAGGTCTCAACGATATGGTCTACAATCGTTGCATCGGCACACGGTATTGCTCCAACAACTGCCCGTATAAGGTGCGGCGCTTCAACTTCCTGCTTTATCAGGATTTCTATACCGAGACCATCAAGTTCCAACGTAACCCAAATGTGTCGGTGCGCTCACGCGGCGTGATGGAGAAATGCACCTACTGTGTGCAGCGCATTCAGGAAGCCAAGATTGAGTACGAGAAACTGGATAAACCAATCCCGGATGGCGCGATTACCACCGCCTGCCAACAGACCTGTCCGGCGGATGCCATCGTCTTCGGCAACCTCAACGACCCGAACAGCCGGGTGGCGAAATTGAAAAAGGAGCCGCGAGATTTCGGCTTGCTCGAAGATTTGAATACCCGACCGCGCACCACTTATCTGGCAGAGGTCAGAAATCCGCATTCGGAATTGAAGAAAGCCGGCGCGGGCGAAGAGCATCACGGTTAAGTTGATTCGGAGTGAAAGAACTTATGAGTACAAACGTACAGAACCCTGAAGAATTGACCGGCTATGCGGTGATTGAGAAAGGGCATACTTTCGGCACCGTCACCGAAAAGATCAGCGACATCACCCTCAAACGCAGAATCACCATTGGCTGGCTTATCGGCACCGGCATTTCGCTGGTTATAGCCGGAATGCTCTTTGCCACGATAACCTATCTGGTGCTGACCGGCATCGGTATCTGGGGCAATAACAATCCGGTTGGCTGGGCGTTTGACATTATCAACTTCGTCTGGTGGATTGGTATTGGTCACGCCGGAACGTTGATTTCCGCTATTCTGCTGCTCTTCCGGCAGAAATGGCGCACCTCAATTAACCGCTTTGCCGAAGCTATGACGCTCTTTGCCGTCGCCTGCGCCGGACTCTTTCCGTTGTTGCACACTGGCAGACCGTGGCTGGCGTATTGGATGTTGCCGCATCCGAATACGATGGCGATGTGGCCCAACTTCCGCAGCCCGTTGATGTGGGACGTTTTCGCGGTTTCGACCTATGCAACGGTATCGGCGCTCTTCTGGTTTGTCGGACTGATTCCCGATTTGGCGACTTTGCGCGACCGAGCGAAAAACGGCGTGGCGCAAAGGATTTATGGGACCCTGGCGATGGGTTGGCGCGGTTCGGCGCGACACTGGCAACGCTACGAAATGGCGTATCTGCTGCTGGCAGGGTTATCTACGCCACTGGTGCTGTCGGTTCACACCGTCGTCAGCTTCGACTTCTCCATTGGCATCATTCCGGGCTGGCACGCCACTATCTTTCCGCCTTACTTCGTCGCTGGGGCGGTTTATGCGGGTTTTGCCATGACCTTGATCCTTGCCATTCCACTGAGAAAGTTCTACGGCGTTAAAGACTTCATCACGCCACGCCATCTGAATAATATGGGCAAAGTGATGCTGGCGACCGGCTTGATCGTCTTTTATGGCTACCTGACGGAAGCCTTTATGGCCTACTACAGCGCCAGCGAGTACGAGCGTTTTATGATGATCAACCGCACCTCTGGACCGTATGGTTGGTTATACTGGATGCTGATTTTGTGCAACGGTTTGATTCCGCAGATTCTCTGGTCGTACAAGATGCGCCAGAAAGTTGGCGTTCTTTTCTTCGTGGCGATTATTGTCAGTATCGGGATGTGGCTGGAGCGCTTCGTCATTATTGTCACCAGTCTACACCGCGATTTTCTGCCGTCGTCGTGGGCGATGTACTATCCGACGAAGTATGACTTCTCGATGTTTATCGGCACGCTAGGGTTCTTCTCACTGCTGTTTTTCCTGTTTATCCGGTTCCTGCCGTTTATCTCTATTTTTGAAATGAGAACGCTTGTGCCAGAGGCGAAAGTGAAGGAGGAACACGCCAAATGATTTTGCAAAGAAAGCAAGCCGATGTCTATGGCATTGCCGCCGAATTTGATAATCCCACTGCCCTGGTAAAAGCTACCAAAGCGGTTTATGAAGAGGGCTACCGGGACATGGATGCCTACACGCCGTTTCCGATTGAAGAGGTGATTGAGGCATTGCCGCACAAAACCAACTGGGTTCCCTATCTTGTGCTTGCCGGCGGCATCACGGGTTTGATAGCGGGTTATGGGCTGCAATACTACGCGGCGGTAATCTCTTATCCCCTTAATGTTGCCGGTCGTCCGCTGAACAGTTGGCCCGCTTATATTCCGCCAACCTTTGAAATGACGATATTATTTGCGGCCTTAACGGCGGTCTTTGGGATGCTGGCGTTAAATGGCTTTCCGCGCCCCTATCATCCGATTTTCAACACGCCGCGTTTTGATCTGGCGAGTCAGGAAAAGTTCTTTCTCTGTGTTGAATCTACCGATCCGAAATTTGACAAAGAGAAGACCAAAGCATTTCTGGAGACTCTGCAACCGCGCACGGTTTCTGAAGTTGCGTGGTGAGGGATGGGAAACTCATGAAAGAGCGAATAACAAGAAAACAACTCCTGCGATTTGCGCCGGTGCTTGTGCTGCTGGTATCGGCGGCGTGTCGTCAGGATATGCACGATCAGCCGAAGTATAAACTCTACCGCGAGAGCCATTTTGCCGGTTATCAGAAAGATAAAGCGGCATCCCGCCAGCTTCCTGAAAACACCGTGGCGCGAGGGCATCTGAATGCCGATAAGGTCTTCTACACCGGCAGGGAAGAGAGCGCCGCCGCAACTCCGGCAGCAACCCCGACCGCTTCGCAGACTACCGACAGCGCAACAACGACCGGCACGGCGGGCGAGTTCAAAGGCTTTACCGCTAACTTTCCGATGAAGGTGACTCAGGAAGTTTTGGACCGCGGGCAAAATCGCTTCAATATCTATTGCACGCCATGTCATGGCGTTACCGGCGCTGGTAACGGCATGGTGGTGCAGCGCGGCTTCAAAACGCCGACCTCTTATTATGAAGAGCGATTGAAGACTGCGCCGGTTGGCTATCTCTACGACGTGATTACCAACGGCTTCGGGGCGATGCAGGATTATTCGGCGCAATTGACGCCGCAAGACCGTTGGGCGGTGGTTGCCTATATTCGCGCTCTGCAAAAGAGCAAAGGCGTTAAAGCCGATGAACTGACGCCGGAACAGAAAAAACAACTGGCAAGCGCCAATAATCACGCCGCCGGAAAAGGAGAAGGGAAATAATGGACTATTCAGCGCCTGAACAGGTGAATCGCTATCGCACAATGGCGCTGGCTGTTGGCGTTATTGGACTAGCGCTTGGAGCTATAGGGTTTGCGATGGGCGGTCATAGCAGAGACCAGTTTTATCGCTCGTACCTGTTTGGCTACATCTTCTGGGTGGAGATTGCCTTGGGCTGCCTAGTAATTCTGTTGATTGGTCACATTGCCACTGGGTCGTGGTCTGTGGTTTCTCGTCGGGCGGTGGAAGCGGGAGCCAGCACCTTCTGGCTTTGCGCCTTGCTCTTTATTCCGATAGTCCTATCCTTCTTTGTCAAAGGGCATCACCCACTTTATCTGTGGAGCGATACGGCGTTGGTGGCGCAGGATGAGATTCTGCATAAAAAGCAAGGCTATCTGAATGTCAACTTCTTTCTCATTCGCGCCGTTATCTTTTTTGCCGCATGGATGGGCATTGCCTACCGGCTCATTAAATTGTCGCGGGAGCAGGATGAAGCCTCCGACCCGGGCGAATATAAGAAGAAGCTGCGGAACTTCAGCGCCCCGATGTTGGTGCTGGTGATTATCCTGATGACTTTTGCCAGTGTAGATTGGCTGATGTCGCTTGACCCGCATTGGTTTTCAACGATCTTCGGCATTCTCTTTCTCGGCGGCTCGGGACTTTCCGCTATCTCATTTCTTATCTTGGTGATGATTCTGTTGTCGCAGTACAAACCGCTTTCGGAATACTTTGTCAAACGCAGTATGCACGATTTGAGCAAACTAATGTTCGCGTTTACGCTGTTGTGGGCATACTTTTCGTTTTCACAATTCTTGATTATCTGGGCGGGCAATCTGCCGGAAGAAATCACCTGGTATATCAGCCGTTTGAGCGATGGCTGGAAAGTAATCGCCGGAGCCATTGTGTTGCTACACTTTTTTGTACCTTTCGCCTTGCTGTTGTCACGCTCCAACAATCGCAATCGCCGCCTGATGGTTGCAGTTGCTTCACTGATGCTGGTGATGCGGTTCATTGATACCTTCTGGTTGATCGGACCGAGCCCCGAAGATAAGCGGTTTCATGTGAGCTGGATGGATATTGTCCTTCCGATAGGCATTGGCGGCATCTGGCTATGGGCATACTTTACTCATTTGAAGAGTCGTCCGGTGTTGCCGGTGAACGAACCGAAACTGGAAGAGGCATATGCCGTGGCGCATAGTCATCACTGAAATTTGATTAGTATAGTTGAAGGGGCTTTGAGCGAAGAGCCTTGAATTTTACGAACGAAAAGGGAAGAGTTATGGCAGAACATAGACCGGAAGATGATAGTTTTAATCTGCGGGCGACTTATGGCGGCGATGATGTGAACCTCAGCGGACTGGGGAAATTTGTGGCTCACCTGATTATTCTGGTGGTGGTTTCCGCTGGTATTGTTTATGGCGCGTACCGTTATTTACGCTCCCGTGAAGCCAATGTAGAAAGACAGGAAACGCCGTCAACACGACTGGATCGCGGGCGGGGTGAAAAACCAACCCCGGAACAACTCTTCCCGGAACCGCGTTTGCAGACGACGCCGATTCCCGATTTGTCGCGTTACAAAGCCGATCAGCAAAAGGTTCTTGAGGGCTATCAGGATCAAGGGCAGGGAACCGTGAGCATTCCGATTGAGGAAGCCAAGAGGAAGTTACTTGAAGAGGAAGCTAAAAAGAGCAGTCCCGAAAAGCCGGTGACGACCGAAAAACCAGCGCCGACTGGGACAATGCGTAGCAGTCAATAAGTATGATACAAGCAGTACAACAACATAAAGTAAATGAAAGAGATAAGCAGCAGCGAATCTCCCTGAAGACCATAATTTTGAAGCGCGAAATTCGTTCTTTGATTTTTGCCTTTTGCCTTTTGCCTTTTGCCTTTTGCGTTGGTCTGGCACAGCAGGGACCGTTCAGAAACCCGGCAAAAACGCCGCTGCCAGCCGATAGCATACCGCCATCGCTCAAGGATATTGGCATTGAGCAAAAACTTGACAGCCAGTTGCCGCTCAATTTGTCGTTTCGGGATGAGCAGGGCAAAACTGTGCGACTCAGCGACTACTTCGGCAAAAAGCCGGTGGTGCTGGCGTTGGTCTATTACACCTGCCCGATGCTCTGTAATCAGATATTGAACGGGCTGACGGGTTCGCTCAAGACCTTGACCTTCAATGTCGGCGACGAATTTGAAGTTGTTACGGTTAGCTTCGACCCGAAAGAGGCGTTTGAAACGGCGGCGGCAAAGAAGCAAAGCTATCTGGAACGCTATGACCGCAAAGGCGAAGCGCGACAGCAAGCCGAAGCGGGTTGGCATTTTCTGACCGGCGATGAAGCCTCCATCAAGGCGCTAACCGAAGCGGCAGGCTTTAACTATCGTTGGGATGAAGAGACGCAGCAGTATATTCACGGCAGCGGCATTATGGTTGTCACGCCGCAGGGTAAATTGTCGCGCTATCTTTATGGCATAGATTATGCGCCGATAGATTTGAAACTCAGTTTGGTTGAGGCTTCCGAAGGCAAAATCGGCAGCCCCGTAGATCAGATACTACTGTTCTGTTATCACTATGACCCCGTGACCGGAAAATATGGTCCGGTGATTATGAATATCATCCGACTGATTGGCATAGCGACGTTTGCCGGCATTGCCCTGTTGGTATTCATCTTTCGTCGCCGTCGCGCCGCACGGGAGAGGAAATTCGCATGAATCTAATTCTTTCAAGTGTTCCTGTCGGTAGCTGGCTTCCTTTCGCGCCGGAAGCGGCTTCAAGCGTTGCCGCTGAAGTGGATATGTTCTATGCCTTTCTCTGGGCATTGACCATCTTCTTCGGCGTGGCGATTAGTCTGGCGGTCTTCTATTTCGCCTTAAAATATCGTCGCCGCAGTGACGATGAGTACCCGGAGCAGATTGAAGGCTCCATGAAGCTCGAATCGCTGTGGATTATCATTCCCTTTATTATTGCGATGGGCATTTTCTGGTGGGGCGCGAGTCTCTATTTCACCATCTTCCGCGCCCCCACAGACCCGCTTGATATTTATATCGTCGGCAAACAATGGATGTGGAAAGCGGAACATCCGAGCGGACAACGCGAAATCAATGAGCTTCATGTGCCGGTCGGTCGGCGCGTGAAATTGATTATGGGAACCGAAGATGTGATTCACAGCTTCTTCATTCCGGCATTTCGCGTCAAAGCCGACGTTGTACCGGGGCGTTTAACCAGCATCTGGTGGGAGCCGACCAAACCGGGCAGATATGACATCTTTTGCGCTGAGTATTGCGGCACCAATCATTCAAGAATGATCGGCTATGTTGTCGTACAGGAACCGGCGGACTATCAGGCGTGGCTCAGTGGCAATACGAGCGGCGCATCGCCCGTCGCCAACGGTGAAAAACTGTTTACGCAACTCGCCTGCAACACCTGTCACAAAGCTGATAAGACCGGGCGCGGTCCGGCGCTTGAGGGGAGATTCGGCAAGACGGAAACCATGCAGGACGGGCAGACCGTGACGATTGACGAAAACTATGTTCGTGAGTCAATCTTAACTCCTCGCGCTAAAATGGTTGCCGGTTACGATCCGGTGATGCCGACTTTTCAAGGACTGGTCAGCGAGGAACAGGTCTTACAACTGATTGCCTATATGAAATCGCTCAGTGATAAGGGCGATGGCGCACCGTCGAGCAGCGCCGCGCCGACGGCCACGCCGCCGCCAGGTGCAGCCAATAGCAATACGCAGAAAGCGCCGGGCGCAAAACCGTCTACGCCAGCGAAATAGGAGGCAAAGAATAAATATGGAAATCGCCACAACTCAATCCACTATCGAAGCTGCCAAACCGGAGAAGAATTACCTGAATAACGGTTACGGCATCAAATCATGGCTGCTCACCAGCGACCACAAACGCATTGCTATTCTCTATCTCGTCTCGATAACCATTTTCTTCTTTCTCGGCGGCTTCTTTGCTTTGATGATCCGTCTGGAACTAATGACGCCAAAGGGAGATTTTTTACAGGCTGACACCTATAACAAAATGTTCACCCTGCACGGCATCATCATGGTCTTTTTCTTCCTCATTCCTTCGATTCCGGCAGTGCTTGGCAACTTCCTGATTCCCTTAATGATTGGCGCGAAGGACTTGGCTTTTCCGAAAATCAATCTGATGAGTTGGTATATCTATATTATCGGCTCCTTGTTCGCGCTCTACGCCATCGCCAATGGCGGCGTTGATACCGGCTGGACGTTCTACACGCCCTACAGCACGGTTTACTCAAATACTAATGTCGTGCCAATGGCAATCGGTATCTTTATTAACGGCTTTTCTGCAATTCTGACCGGGCTGAATTTTATCGTTACCATTCACACCATGCGAGCGCCCGGGTTGAAATGGTTTCGGATGCCGCTTTTCGTCTGGGCGCATTATGCAACCAGTTTAATTCAGGTGCTTGGAACGCCGGTTATTGCCGTGACCATCGTTTTGCTTGGGCTGGAAAGAATGTTTGGCGTTGGCATCTTCAATCCGTATCTGGGCGGCGACCCGGTGCTTTTCCAGCATCTCTTCTGGTTCTATTCGCATCCGGCAGTCTACATCATGATTTTGCCGGCGATGGGCGTGATTAGCGAATTGATTGCCACCTTTGCCCGCAAAAAGATTTTCGGCTACTCATTTGTCGCCTTTTCGAGTATTGCCATTGCGGTTTATGGCTTTCTGGTCTGGGGGCATCATCTTTTCGTCAGCGGGCAATCGGTCTATGCCGGAATGCTCTTTTCCTTCCTCAGTTACTTTGTGGCGATTCCATCAGCAATCAAGGTCTTAAACTGGACGGCAACGCTTTATAAAGGCTCGATTTCGTATGCCACGCCGATGCTCTATGCGTTCGGTTTCATCGGGCTTTTTATTGTTGGCGGCATGACCGGACTATTCTTAGCGGCGCTCGGCATGGACGTGCATCTGACCGACACCTATTTCGTTATCGCGCACTTCCATTATATTATGGTCGGTGGCGCGGTTTTGGGGTATCTCGGCGGAATGCACTTCTGGTGGCCCAAAATTACTGGCAGAATGTACCCGGAAGGCTGGGCAAAATTGAGCGCCCTGGTTATCTTTATCGGTTTCAACCTGACCTTCTTCCCACAATTTCTGCTTGGTTATATGGGAATGCCGCGCCGGTATCATTCTTACGTGGATGGCTTCCAGGTGTTGAATGTAATGTCGACGGCCGGCGCTTCGATTTTGGGAGCCGGGTATCTGTTGCCGATGGTCTACTTCATGTGGTCGCTGAAATATGGCGCAAAGGCTCCGGCGAATCCGTGGCCCGCCTCGGGCTTGGAATGGCAAACGCCATCGCCGCCGCCAACCGAAAATTTCCCGGTGACGCCGGTGGTTACGTGGGAAGCATACGAGTTTGTTGAGGGTGAAAATCTACACAGCAAAGACCGCGAAGTTGTGGTGCAGACGACTTAAGTTTAAGAAGCAATTGTAGCAGACAATTTTAGATGATAAGCAGAGCGGCAAGGCGGCGCTCATCATCTGTAAAGCGGAGGACAAATTGGCTGAAAGTCAAGTATTAGTTCACGGTGAAGCGGCTCATAGTCGGGATTTAGCGCATCAATTCGACAACATGGAGCAGCAGCGCGATGCCGGTTCGTTTGGAATGTGGGTTTTTCTGCTGACGGAAATCATGTTCTTTGGCGGCGCGTTTACGGCTTACATCATTTATCGCGCCAAGTTTGGCGATTCTTTTGCCAGCGCCAGCGCCATATTGAATGTGCCGCTCGGACTTCTCAATACTGCCGTGCTGATTGCCAGCAGTTTAACGATGGCGTTGGCAGTCTATTACTCTCAGACCGGAAAAAGGAAACAACAAGTTGTTTATCTGATTCTTACCCTCATTTTAGGCACGACCTTTCTGGTGGTGAAATACTTTGAATATAAAGATAAGTATGACCATCACCATATCCCCGGCACCAGTTTTTACATTGCCGGTCAAGAAACGAACCCGGAACTCAGACAGCAGGCGCAAATCTTTTTCACGATGTATTTTGCGCTGACCGGATTGCACGCCGTACATATGATTGTCGGCATCGGCATTCTGGCGGTGCTGACGTGGATGGCTTACAAAGGCAGATTTACGCCGCAGTGGCACTCGCCAATGGAAATATCAGGGTTATACTGGCACTTTGTTGATATTGTCTGGATATTCCTTTTCCCGTTGCTCTATTTAATCGGCTTCCATGAGGGAAGCGGACATTGAGGTGAACATGGCTGAACAACATAATGAGCATAGCGAACCCCATATTGTACCAATTCGTGTGTATGTTACGATCTTTGCACTCCTGATGGTCTTTACCGGACTAACAGTCTTCGTTGCTTACTATAATTTAGGACGCTGGAATGTCATCGTCGCGCTGGCGATTGCCGTAACCAAGGCGCTACTGGTGACGCTCTATTTCATGCACGTCAAATACAGCAAGCGATTGACCCGCATTGCCGTGGTCAGCGGTCTCTTCTGGTTTGCGATTATGGTTGTCCTGACGTTGTTTGACTACAACACCAGAGGCTTAGTGATGTAGGCTGCCGCCCGGAAGACTTTGAGCATAAACAAAAGCCGCGCTGAAAAGTAGCGCGGCTTTCGTTTTTAGACGTTGGATTTTCTCTCAATCGCTTGCCTTATCGTCTCTCGGCATTGATAATTCGCTCATTCGTTTGACTAAGCTACACCGAAACCCCTAGCGCCAGCCGCCATCAGGCGTGTCCGTAAGCGGCGAAAAAATAATCACTGGGAGAGCCGGATTGTCTACAGTTGAGCCGGATGGATTTGAACCTGTGAAGTGTTTTGCCTGTCAACGACCGAATAGCCCTGCCGCCATTCGCTGTTTGTGGTGCGCCGTTCTTCTAAATGAAGACCCGGCTGCCGGAAACGGCAACCGCTTGCAGATGGAACTCTCTTATCTTGGCGGACTTGACCGCCTCGATAGCCCCATGCCGGTGTCGTTGTTGGTGACGGCAGAAGGCGTGGAAATCAGAGAGCTAATGCCCGGTAGTCGCATTGTGAAAATTCCTGCCGCCTCTATCATCGAAGCGCGGGTTGTCAATAATGTTGATAAAATTCGCGTTGCAGGGAAAATCTCGTGGTGGCGGAAACTCATTTTCGACGAAGAGACCAATAAAAAGAAGGTACGGACGAAAGAGGAGATTGTCCGCGAATATGTCGTGACCATTCGCTATCGTTCGGAAGATAAGACCTTCAATATCGCGTTTCGCCGTGACGATGCGACGGCGGCGGCGACAGCCGAAAAAGTGGCAGAAGCCGTCAACTCACTCTTGAAAGTAAAAACCGCCGAAGCGCCATAAAGGTCAGCCCTTTTACTCGCTTACCATTCATCGTAAGCATAGAGGTCTTGGTACTCTTCCCGACGACGAGCAACGACGGCTTCGCCCGATGCTTTCACCATCACCACTGCCGGACGCGGGCGACCATTATATTGCGAGGATTGGTCTAAGGCATACGCGCCGGTATTCAATAACGCCAGCACATCGCCAACCGCCGTTGCTTCCGGTAGCAAACGATAGCTCGGCAGGCGTGTGCCTTTTTCAATATCGAAATAGACATCGCCGGAATCGCAGAGTGGTCCGGCAACTTTGAACGGCTTGCTGTGCGCTTCGTCGGCGCGGCAAGCGGAAATCAGATGGTAGTACCATTTGTACATTCCCATCGAAAGCGCCAGCGAGTACCCGGCGTCGGTCAATAGCCAAATCTCTTCAGTTTCCGGGCGCGTCTTGATATTGCAAACGCGGGTCAGAATCAAACCTGCATCGCCAATAATTTTACGCCCCGGTTCCAGTACGATAATCAGATTTTCCAGCAATCCGGCTTCGTCATGTTTGACGGCTTCATCGAGCGCGGCGCGAAAGACAGCTTCGGGATTGAGTCGGGCGGAGAGCATAGCGCGTTCGCCTTCGCCAATCATCTCTGCCATCTCAGGCGTCGGCAGATAATCAATCGGCAAGCCGCCGCCGATGTTGATATGTGTCAGTTGGTGCTGACTCTTTTCGTAAAGGTCAACAAGGATACGCCACATTTCCCCGAATGCCAGCGCATAAGGTTGCGCGTCGGGGGTTTGCGAACCGACGTGAATATGCGCTCCGGCGAGATTGATGTCGTCTTTGAGTTCAAGGGCGCGAGCAAATGCGGCTTCAACCTGTGCGGGCGAGATGCCGAATTTCGATGACAGCAAGCCGGTCTGCAATGCTGCAAGCGAACGGGTGGCGATTTCAGGAACTAAACGGATAGTGACATTAGCGCGTTTGCCGACTCGACGGGCGACACGCGCCACCTGTTCCAATTCGTAGAGCGAATCAATGTTGATTGAAAGAATGCCATAATCAATGGCGTCGGTAATCTCTTCGTCGGTCTTGGAAACGCCGTTAAAGATAATCTGCTCAGGTTTGAAGCCAACAAGTTTCGCTTTGTGGAGTTCGCCGCCGGAATTGACTTCAATATCGCCACCGGCATTCAAAATAGTTTTCAACACTGCCATATTGGAATTGGCTTTTGAGGCATAGCAGAGTTTTACTTTCGCATGGACGGCTTCGATGGCGCGGCGCAGATTGCGGACATTATCGCTAATGCGCTTTTCAGAAAATACATAAAGCGGCGAGCCGTATTCTTCAACGAGTTGAACGGCATCAGCGCCATTGATGGTCAAATGATGATTGTGAGTTTCGAGATACCCTGCTTCGCGCCACGTCTTGGCTTGTTCGGACATTCGTTGAACCTCTGCAAAAAAGTAAACAGAGATTGTACGAGAAGCGGTTACACGCTGGCAAACAACACTCATCAAGCACAGATGAATGGGCGTCATGAAAGCGGGACTTCCAGGTACAACAGGCTGCCAGCCTGTTGTACGTTTGTTATACGAGCTACGAACGCGACGCGGAAAGCGGCACGGATGTACAACAGGCTGCCAGCCTGTTGTACGTTTGTTATCGTTCTCCTCTCAACGCTTCTTGCGCTAGCTGCTGATGGCTTTGCCGCCGATGATTGCGCCTAAGATGGCAAGAATTTCTTTGCCGGAGATTTTATCTGTGGCGAGAAGGTAAATCACCACGCCGACAATCAATAAAGCGAGGATGTCGCGCCAATCCATCTTGATCGTGTTGCCGATTTCGAGCAACGGTTGAGCGCCCAAAAATGCGCCCTTCGTGACAAAGAGCAGAAACAATGCGCTTGCGATTATCCAAATCATTTCATTCGCCTCCTTTCTTTTGATTCTGTAATGATACGTTCCGCGTCGCCCCCAATGGCGTCTGCTTACCTTCAGGGTTTGTAGATGCCGGGCTCCTCCAGGAAGTAAAGATACTGTTGCTTAGTGCCGTTCTCCTCATAGTACCTTATAAAACTTATGGCTCTGCCGATTCGTTGAACGCCGCAAGGGTCTGTAAAGATGACGATCACTTCCCGTCCTTCCAACACATCTCTGACATTATAGTTGGAGAACGTAAACTCTCTGCTGTCTCCGGTAAAATACTTTTTGCCTCTTTTTTTATCACGTTCTTGTAGCTCTTTAAACTTGCGGGTGAGCCGACTGTCTGCCTTATCGTCTGTAAGTTTGTTTATACCGGTTTCAACCGAACGCCCCGTGTTGGCAAAGCTGACTTCGGTTTGTACGCCATTGATGCGGTAGTCCGCCTTCTCGAATTGCAGCCGCCCGGTTTTGTACCCCCCGGCGTTCGCGGTTGTGACGTTTTCATATCTTCCGAGCTTTTCGTTGTATACTTGCGTCGTATTGAGCGTGACTTTGCCGGGGGCAAATCCGCTTACGTCCTTGAAGTTCAACGGGTCGCTGCCGCAATAGACATAGAGGTTGGTATCGCCGCCAGTGAACAAACTCTTATCTTTACTCGTCCAGCGTCCGGTCTCGGCATCGTAATCACGCGCCCCGAATCTGACTAACCCGGTGTCCGCGTCGTACAAGCCGCCAGCGAAACCGAACGGCTGGAAACCCGGATTGGTGTCCGCAAGAACGCGCCCAAATTCGTCGTAATCCAAACGCTGTGCGATTGCGCTCGTTGCTGCATCCACCACCAAACGAACGCTGCCCAACTGGTCTGTAATAAGGCGATAAGTCACGCCGCCGCGAATCATATAGTCCGGCGCGTTGCCGCCCGTCGCATAAACAAAGCGGCTGGCGACGGCGTTGCTGGCGTCAAGTTCGGCGATGATTTGCCCGCCTCCCTGATAAAGGAAGCCTTTAACCAATGCGCCATTCACCTTTTTGCCGATGCGCTGATTCTGCCCGTCAATCAAGTAATCAATCTGCGTCCCCGCCGGTAACACCACCTGCATCAAATTGCCTGCTGCGTCATAAGTGTAAGTGGTCGTCTGTGCGCTGACGCTCTTACTCTGCAATTCACCATTCGCTGTGTACGCATAAGTGGCATTGTCATACTGCGTCATACGATCTTGATTGTCATACGTCGCCGAAATGCTGACGCGCTGCTTGCTGTTTAGCGCACTGAGGCTGACGTTGGTGCGATTGCCGTTAGCGTCGTAAGTATAAGTTGCTGTCGTTACGTTGTTCTTTTTCACATCAACCAAGCGTCCGGCGAGGTTATAGGTGTAATCATAAACATCGGTTGCGCCGCCGATGCTTTCGGTCTGGCGTGTGATGCTGCCAGTCTTGTCGTAAACGAACTGCTGGCGGAAAATCTGATTGCTATTGAACGATGCCGCGTAGTCCGTCACTTCGCCAAAGCCATTGCGCGTGCGGGTGTCGGTGACATTACCGAGCGTCGTTGAATTGAGCAAACCATTCTGCGCGTTGCGCGTAAGCTGCAAACTCCCGGCTTGCGTGAGCAGTCCGTCATTATCATAAGTGAAAGTAATCGGATTGGCGTTGTTGACACGCAGGTTGGCGACGCGGAAGAAGTTATCATAAGTTGCCTGCACACTGCCTGCGACTGCGCCGCTCAAAGTCGTACTCAACGGCAAACTGCCATCATAAGTGTACGCCAGATTGATACCGCCGGGGGCATTGACCGACGTGAGCAATCCCGTCGTTGCAGAGTAGTTGAGCGTTGTCACGCCGCGCTGTTGCGTGATGGCGCTTAAACGCCCCGCCGCGTCGTAAGCGAAATCAACATTGACGCCGCCGGGTCGCGCTTCGCGGGTGAGTTGGTGGTCGTTGTTATAAGTGTAGGTGATGGGCTGTGCGCCTGCGCCGATGTCGGGTGGCGTGTAGGATGTCACCTGATCGAGCGCGTTGTAAGCGAACAGATGCGCCGGACGACCCGGTGGCGTAAACGATGTCAGATTCCCTCCAATATCGTAGCCGAAATTCACCACCCGATTATCAGAAAACGTCTTCGTCAAAATTTGCCCGATAGTATCGTAAGTGTAGCTTGCCGTGCGATTGATTTCATCGGTCACGCTCGCCAGAAAGCCTTGCGCGTTATAAGCGGCGCTGAACATCCGCGCCTCTGCGCCCGTTCCGGTGGTGGTGTTCGCTAGTCTGCCGCGTGAATCGTAAACGTAGCTAATGCCATTCAACCCGGCGATTTGCGCTTGTGTGACGCGCCCGCGAGGATCAATCAGCGTTGTCGTCTGCCTGCCAAGCGGCGTGTTGGTGGCGTATGTGCGAGTCGCAGCGGTGTAGGTCGAGGTGAAATTCAAGCCGTTGACCGTCGCCGTGTTGTTGATGGCAATAAGGCTCGCCAGATTGTTGGGGTCAGCGAGTGTTGCAGTGCGGGTGAAACTCGTTGTCAATTGCAAGCCGGAAGGCAAGCGCAGGTTTTGACCGACGATTTGCGGCGCGTTCATGCCATAGCGCGGGTCGCCGCCTTCGGTAAAAGTATTGGTTGTCCCGTCTGCTGCCGTGATGGTGTGAACCCTGTCAGCGCCGAAACTGTGTTGCGCCTGTGTGCCGTCAGGCGAGAAGGTGGTGCGGCGTTCAATGCCGGACTGAAGTTGCTCGACGCGATAACGGGTGAGGCGATTGAGCGCCGTGTTTACCGAAACTTCTTTCGTTGTCGGGTTTTGTTCCAACAGCGTCAACATCTGGAAGCCATTTGCCGGGTCGCTGTCGCGGGTTAGCCTGCCGAGCGCGTCGTACTGGAATTGATAGAGGTTGTTGCGCGTATCGCGCATGGAAATCATCAATCCTGTGTTGGTGTAGGTGAACTGCGTCGTTTCGTTGTTGGGATTGATGACATTGGTTAGATAACCATTGGCGTCAAGCGTCAGTGCAGTGCGTTGCCCGAAGGGAGAGACAATCGCCGTAGCATTGCCGTTGCCGTCACGTTCAATAGTTGTGACATTGTTATCGGCATCGGTGATGGTCATGAGCCGTCCTGCTGTATCGTAACCAAAGGTCAGCAACGTCGCGTTGGTAAGGGCATTAAAGGTATTGAGATGGCGACCTTGCGGCGAGAAGCGATAGAGCAAGCCGCCCTCTTCGGAAGCAATGGTGATGTCGCCGCCCGAAAAACCGGGCAGCGGGGCGCTGACTTTGCGGATGCGGTTGTTGATGCGGTCAACGATGTAAATTGCGCCGTCGGCTCCGACAGCTACGGCATCCGCCAGATTCATTACCGCCTGTCGCGCCGGTCCGCGGTCGCCGCTGAAGCCGGTCTGACCTTTACCGGCAATCCTGTAGATCAACCCCTGATTATCAACCAGTTGCGCGACAGACCCGATGGCGTTCGTCGTCAGGTACATCAAGCCGTCGGCGCTAAAGGCGATGTCCTGTATAGCGCCATTGAAATATTGAACATCGGTCGCCGGTACGCCATCAGTCAAAAAGGATTGTGTGCCGCCGCCGACAACCCGGGTAATCTTCGAGGCGTCGGGAGGCACACGGAAAATGATCTGTTGGTTGACATAGTAAACCGAGCCGTCGGGAGCGACTTCCAGAGCAGTTGGTTGACCGATTGCCGCCTGCGGCGCGGGTCCATCGCCAGCGCACAGGAAACACGGTTGCCCGTTGCCGGCGATGGTGGCAATGCGCCCGTCCGCGCCTACACGCCGAATGCGAAGGTTTGCGCCGTCGGCGATGTAAAGGCTGCCATCTGGTGCCAATCCGATGTCAAGCGGCGAATTCAACTGCGCCTGCGTTGCCGGTCCGCCATCGCCGCTGAAACCGAATAAGCCATTGCCTGCAACCGTGCGAATTAACCCGTCTGTACCGATGCGGCGCACCTTCGACTGGTTTTGCACAGAGATATAAATGCTGCCATCGGAAGCAATTTCAAAATCTCTGGAACCCACCAGAAAAGCCTGCGTCGCTGGCACTCCTTCGGCAGTGCTGCCGCCTCCTCCGGCAACCACCGTAGTTGTGCCGTCGGCGTTGATGCGAAGGATTCTGAATCCATCTAAAACAAAGACCGTGCCATTGGCGGCAACCGCTACTTTTTGCGGCTGAAATGATAAGGCAGCGGCGGTGCTCATAATCGGGTCAATGTTTTCGGCGCTGCGCCGTGTGCCGTCGCCGAGTTGCAAGACTTTGCCGACCGGGTCGTAGGCATGATGGGCGCTCAATGTCCAGCCGCCGAGCGCCGCTTGCAATCGCGCATCCCACGCGCCGATTGCGGTTTTATACTCTTGATTGAGGATAACGAAAATTCGGGAACCGGCATTGGCGAAACTGATTCCACTTGGAATGCCGAAACTCTGCGGGAAATTTGGCGGCTCCTGATAGAGCGCATCGTAGGCATAGCCAATCGTCACCGTGGCAATCTGCTGCCCCTGCAAGATGCGCCCATAGGCGTCGCGCCCGTCCCACGTATAGGTGAAGGTTTGATTCACTTGTGGCGGAAATTCCTGACGAAAGACCTGTCCGGCGACTTCAACCGTCAGATCAATACGTTGCAAACTCGCGGGCAAGGTCTGTCCGCTCAAGGCAATCGTCAGAATGTTGGACGCGGTACGCCCTGGTACACGGTCGCTGACATAGTTCAACGATAACGATGTGCCGGTGACGCCGAGCGTTTCGCCGAGTATCTGATTCTGACATTCGATGGTCGAGCCTTTGCGTTTGCACGGGTCATCGTCTTTGTTATCTTTCTTCGGCGGCTTTTGATTGGCAAAGATCGCATCGGCGGGCGGGTTGGTCGGGTAGTTGTGGTCGCCCGGAGTAAAATGCTGCACCGGAATCCGCCACAGGGTTTGATTTGCTGTATAGGTGACAGCGAGTTGTTGCCGTTCCGCCAAATTGATGCCGAGTTGTGCCAAAATGGTATCATTGTCTGCCAAGCCATCGCCATTGGTATCGAGATCGGCAACGCCAGCCGTGATGCTCAAAATTTTGATAACACGTCCATCCGGTTCGGGAACCCACTCGCTGCGACTGCGGTCATAAAAAGCCGTCGGCACATTTTTGCCGACCGGAATGCCGACAAAGTTTTCGAGATAAAACGGCACGGGTTGATTGAACACTACACTGGTCGCCCCAGCAGAAACTGCTTCATCAACGCTCAACTCGGTGGCGTAGGTGTACGAACTGGTTGGCGGCAAGTCTCCCGGCATGGCTTTCGGTCCCATCGCGCCGACGGTGTATTCGGTAGCGCGGACGTGCAGATTGGCAAGCGGCTGTGTGCCGCCACCCGGTAACGTCATCATCGCCGTTGTGCCTTGTTTGAAAAACAGCGTCGCCTGCCGGCTGCCATCACTATCGGTTATGGTTGTGCCGCGTGCAACCTGTACGGGCGCAGGGGCGCTTAATTCTATCGTCGTTACACGGTCGTCGTAGCTTTTCATTACAAGGTCTTGCAAACAAACATAGTCCTGCCATGGTACATCTTCGGCTCGTTGCGAAGGCAGCAGCCCCGCTTTCTCGAAACTGAGCGTCAGCTTTGCGCCGCCATTGACAGCCATATCGTATTTGCCATCGGCTCGCGTGAAGGTGAAACCAAATTCGGGATGGTTGAGAATCGTGACTTTCACTCTGGCAATCGCTTGCCCGTTTTCATCCAGCACGCGCCCGCGCAGCACGGCAACGCGCATTTTGTTAATTGTTCCGGGAGTAACGCCAATTTGAATGGCATTGGGCGGTGTGTAGAGAAATTCCGTTGCATCGCCAATTGTTGTCGTTTCGGTTGGGTCGAGCGGCGGTGCAATACTTATAGGATCTGGCGGCGGCGGTGTCGGGTCAGCATTGACTGTGACCGTCATTTCGTCACTTGCCATAGTCTGCGAATCCCTCGCCGTCAATCGCAAGACATAACTTCCCGGGGCGCTAAACATTGCCGTGTTCGCTGTCAGACTGGCATTGCTGAAGATGACCGAACCGGGACCGCTGACCTTGCTCCAATCCACTGTGACCGCGCCGACAGCGCCGGAAACTGTACCGGAAAGATTCGCCAGATTGGGCAGGGTAATGATTTGATCGGCTCCGGCATTGACCATCAAGCCAGGAGAAAAGCCGCCTTGAACGATGATAACCGTAGACTTGTCTATACTGATTTTGCCTTTGCGAGCATCGGGCGAGAAATTTTCGGCAAGCGTAAAGCTGACCACGCCGTTACCCGTGCCGCAGCAGTTGGTAATGGTAATAAAGCTGTCTTCACTGGTCGCTTTCCATTCGCACAGGCGACGCGGCGTAATCGTAATCGAACCATTGCCGCCGCCGGAAGGGAACGACAACTCGCCGGGTAGATTATCGAATTGGCAGCCAATGGGGCTTTGCGGTTGTTGCCGGATAACGAATTTCTGATTCGCTGCATGAATCATCGCTTCCCGGTAACGGTCTGTGGTATTTGGCTCAACCGCATATTGAATGACGGCGCTGCCTTTGCCCGTTGGATTCGCGGTAATGCGTAGCCAGTCAGTGTCACTGATTGCTGTCCAGTTAAGGTAATAAGGAGCCGCTAGCTGAGCCTCGCCGCTTGCGCCATCTGCCGATACATCTGTCGCTTCAGGCAATAAATGACAGGCAGGCGCAGTAGAAAGGTGTGATACTTTTTGAGCAATACGAAAAGTAGTAAGAACAGGCGATTTACTGTTCCAGTTTGCGAGATATAAGGTGTCGGATGATTCCGTAGCAATAAAAAGGTTGCCAGCGAAAGGGGCGACCTCAACATCTGTGGCTTGCCGGACGCTGCCTGCTTCGGAGTCCAGCAGCAGCAGATTTTCATGGTCGTAAAGGATGCGAATATCGGCAGGCGCAATGCCGAGAGGATAAAAGGTATAAACGCCTTGCGCGTCTATCGCGTAGATGCCCTTTTCAACTTTTGCGCCAACCAGAATTTTTCCAGCCCAATCACCAAAGCGTTGGCGCATAGTTGGTACAACTGCGACACCGGATAATGGCGAAGGGATGCGGGCAAGCCAAAAGATTTTGCCAGTTGCGTCAAGCTGCCAGATGTTACCGCTTGTGGTGACGGCTAGAAGCCGGTCTTTGAACAAACCTGTCTCACCAAAGCACAGCCCGCCGGGAACCAGAGAGGTTTCGCCGGGTAAGGTGACCCAGCGGGTTTGCGCCGTTTTACCATCAGGTGACAAACGAGCAATTGTCCCGGTATTGTCTGTGCTGATGAAGATTTCCCCGGCGCTGAAACCGCCTGATGTCTCTCGCACTATGGCGAGGCGGCTATCTGCGGCAATCTCCGGCAGGGCAGCAAACGCTTGTGATGAGCCATCCGCAGCGCGAAAAGTCAGTGCATAGGTTCCCAAGAGGTTTTTTTCGATAAATAGCAGCTTGCCGTTTGGCAGATGATAAGCAAATTCTGTTGGCGTCCTCAGACCATTGACAATCTCTGTTAAAGATAAAGCGGCTTGAGCGGCAGTCGTTTGCAAAGAATGATGTAGCGGGACATCCAATGACTTCACGAACTGAAATTCGCGGTTGGCGTTGACCGCCGGCAAGAGCAGCATCCCGACCACGAAAAAGAGAAGAATTATGCTTATAGATAAGGGGATTTGGCTGGAGAATGGATAAAACCGTTTTGCCGTTACCTTGCGAAATGCTTTGTCTGTCATTGCGTCTCCTCTGCAAATCAAAAAATGCCTTCATTGATTAACGCGGAGTTGGCAGGCGAAACCCGCAATTGCCGACGAAAACCTTTTTGCTTTTACAGGCTGCGGGCATATAATCGCCGTGAGCTTTGGCGCTCACAACGATTCTTCAAGGGCAAATTTCTATGCCAGCCGCAGACAATGTGACGCAATTGTTATTGGATTGGAGCAGCGGCGATAAAGCGGCGCTCGATAAACTCATGCCGCTGGTCTATGGTGAACTGCGTCAACTGGCGCATCACTATTTGCGTGCGGAACGCGCTGACCATACCTTGCAAACGACGGCGCTGGTTCACGAAGCCTATCTGCGGCTCATCAGTCAAAATCGCGTCAACTGGCAAAATCGCGCTCACTTCTTCGCCATCTCTGCACAGATGATGCGCCGCATTCTGATTGACCACGCCCGCAGCCATCAACAGGCGAAGCGCGGCGGCGGGGCGGTGAAACTACCGCTTGCTGAGGCGGCAATCCTCTCAAACGAACAGGCGGCGGAGATGATCGCGCTTGATGATGCACTATCCGCTCTGGAAAAATTCGATTCGCGCAAGAGCCGGGTGGTCGAATTGAAATTCTTTGGCGGCTTGACAACGCAGGAGATAGCCGAAGTGTTGCACTTGTCGCCGCGCACTATTGAAAGCGACTGGCAAGTGGCGCAGGCGTGGCTCTACAGGGAGATGAGCGCCAACCTCTGATTGAGGCAAGCTGATGGATGCCGAGCGATGGAAAAAGATTGAAGCCGTCTTTGAATCGGCGCTCGCGGTTGGCGTTGATGAGCGCGGCACGTTTCTCAGGGAGAGGTGCGCGGGCGATGGCGAATTACTGGCGGAAGTTGAATCATTGCTCGCCGCCCGCAAACAAGGGCAAGCCTTCTTTGCCGCCCCCGTCTTCGATAAAGCGGCTCGGTTAATCGGACAAGAGCCGTCGCTGGCGGGGCAGCGTCTCGGCAATTATGAAATTATCCGCGAAATCGGACACGGCGGCATGGGCGCGGTCTATCTGGCGGCGCGCGCCGATGATGAATACAAAAAAGAGGTCGCCATCAAACTTGTCCGGCAAGGCTTCGACTGCGACTTTATCATCACGCGCTTTCTGAACGAGCGACAGATTCTCGCCAGCCTCGAACATGAAAACATCGCTCGTCTGCTTGATGGCGGCACGACGGAAGACAGCACGCCTTATCTGGTCATGGAGTATGTCGAGGGCTTGCCGATTGACCGCTACGCCGATGCACAGAAACTATCAACCCCGGCGCGGTTAAACCTCTTTCGCACGGTTTGCGTGGCAGTTGCCTACGCGCATCGTAATCTGGTGATTCACCGTGATATTAAACCCTCAAATATCCTCGTCACTGCCGACGGCACGCCGAAATTGTTGGACTTCGGGATTGCCAAATTACTCGACTCTGAGGGCAGAGAACAGACGCAGACTGTAGCCCGCCTGATGACTCCCGATTACGCCAGCCCCGAACAAGTGAAAGGCGAGGCGATCACCACCGCCAGCGATGTCTACAGCTTAGGCGTGTTGCTCTATAAATTGCTCACCGGGCATCATCCGTATCGCTTCAAGACCGGGATGTTACAAGAGATTGAGCGCGTCATTTGCGAAAGCGAACCGGAACGCCCCAGCGCCATTGTCAACCGCACGGAAGAGATCACTACGGCAGATGGCGCGACCCTCACGGTCTCTGCGGAAAGCGTCAGCCGCGTGCGTGATACACAACCGGAAAAGCTGTGCCGCTTGCTCACCGGCGACCTCGATAACATTGTTCTGATGGCAATGCGAAAAGAGCCTGAGCGCCGTTATGCTTCCGTGGAGCAACTAGCGGAAGATATTCGCCGCCACCTCGACGGGCTGCCGGTGATTGCCCGCGACGATACCTTTGCCTATCGCGCCACGAAATTTATCCGGCGACATCGGCTAGGCGTAGCGGCTGGGGTCTTTGTCCTTATCTCGTTGATTGCCGGATTGCTTGCCACCATGTGGCAAGCGCGGGTTGCCCGCGCTGAACGTGACCGCGCCACAAAAGCGCAACTCAAAGCCGAACGCATCAACAGTTTTATGCAAGAAGCTCTCGGGTCGGCTGACCCGACTAAGGAAGGGCGCGATGTGAAAGTGATTGACGTGCTGGAAAAAGCCTCGCGCCGCGCCGAAAGTGAATTTGCCGAACAGCCCGAAGTTCTTGCCGACGTGCGCCGCACCATCGGGCGCACCTATTACAACCTGGAGTTTTATGACCAAGCCGAATCGTTGATGCGGGCTGCCTTTGCAACCTATCAGGAAATTTTCGGAGATGAACATCCAACGACGGCGAACTGTATGAAAGAGTTGGGCGAAATGCTCGCCTATAAAGAGAAGTTCGACGAAGCGATCCCGTTATTACAAAAGACGGTTGAGCTTTTCAACCGCCTGCCATTGAAAGAGAAACGCGACCTTGCTTCAGCAAAATTTGCTCTTGCTCAGGCATTTTACTTCAAAGGCGACATCCCGGCAGCCGAACCGCGCTACCGCGAAGTGCTGGACTTCGCACAGCAAAATCTCAGCCCTGATGACTCGGTGATTGCTGACGTTTCCAATGAACTTGCCAACATCATAAGAGAGAATGACTACGAAGCGGCGGCGGCTCTTTATCGTCAGGCAATCGCCATCGTTCGCCCATTGCCGGAAAAGCGTATGGATATGGCGACCACGTTGTTAAATCTCGGTATGGTATTGATGAATGCGGGGCGCGTTGACGAAGCCGAAGTGGCGCTGCGCGAAAGTCTGGCAATTCGCCGCGAAGTTTTCGGCGACAACAGCCCGTCAACCGCGAGCGTGATGGTGCAACTCAGTCGCGCCCACCTTTATCGAGGCGATTACCAGCAAGCCGAAAAAGAGGCGCGGCAAGCCCTTGCCATTCAGGAAAAGACGCTGCCGAAAGGACATCGAAATCTGGCGGCGGCTTACACAGCGTTTGGTCGGGCGTTGATGAAAACCGGCAACCTCAAGGAAGCCGAGAAGTATCTGCGTGGCGGGTTGGACATCTACCGGCAACGATTAGGCGCAGAAAATCGCAATACGGCAGCGGCAGAAAGTTCTTTAGGAGAATGTTTGACTTTGCAACGCCGTTTTGCCGAAGCCGAGCTGTTGCTTAAACACAGCCATAATTTTTTGCAGGCTAAACTGGGCGACAAAGACCCGTTGACAATAGAAACTGCCAGACCACTCGCCGCATTTTATGAGGCTCAAGGAAAAAAGGCGGGAACCGTACCCTAAGCGATAAGGCAGCCCGCAAGCGATGAATTTTGGTAGAGTTTACATCCTTCACCTGACCAGGTTGACTTGGAAACTAGCTTGAGAGAACGACCCAAATCTGTTTATTCGCTCGCGTTGCTTTGCGCGTTATTGCTCGCGTATCTCTCTATGAACGCTCGCGCTGAACGTCTGCCGATAAAGACCTACACGACCGATGATGGCTTGATTCGCAACTGGGTGCGGCAGACCTTTCAGGATTCACGCGGCTATCTGTGGATTGTGACGCCGAGCGGCTTGAGTCGTTTCGATGGCTACGGCTTCACGAATTATGGTGTGGCGCAAAACCTCCTGTTTCCTAACCTCAACCTTATGATTGAAGACCGGCGCGGCTATTACTGGCTGGCAACCGTCGGCGGCTTATACAAATTTACTCCCAAATTGGTAACGCAGGATCAATCCACCCGTTTTGACGCCTATGCGCTGGGAGATAATCCGCCGATGACTACCATACGAACCGTTTATCAGGATCGTGCGGGCAAGGTCTGGGCGGGCGGTGATGGGGGGCTTTTTTGCCTTGATGAAGGCAACGGCGAAACCGTTTTTCGGGCAATTGCTCTGCCGGTGCAACCATCGCAATCCCTGAGAGTGTCAAGCATTAAAGAAGACCCGCAGAACAACCTGTGGCTGGCAACCAATCGCGGCGTCTTTCGGCGCTTGCCGGATGGGCGCATCATTCGCTATTACAGCAACCGACAACCAACACAGGCGGCAACTCGCATTCTGTTCGACAGTTTCGGCAGACTCTGGATCGCCTACGATGAGGAACTGATTGTCTGTGTGCCTGCGCCGGCAGCAGAGATAACCGCAGAGGTTATCTTTCATACGTTGTCGCCGCAAGCGCTGTCGAACCGCGCCAGCCGAATTACCTTGCCGATGAAACCGGGTGAGGCGCAATGCCTGAGAATTGCGGCAAGCTCAAGCGAACAGGATATAAACGACATCTATCAGACCGCTGACCAGCGCCTCTGGATTGCCACCAGACAAGGTTTATTTGAAGTCACGGATGACAAGGTGAATCTTTATACCGTCGAGAATGGTTTGTGCATGAATATCGTTACTTCGTTGGGAGAAGATGCGAATAGTAATCTCTGGATTGGCACGCAGGGCAGAGGCTTAATGAAATTGACCAGAAATGGCTTCATCACCTTTACCAAAGCGGATGGGCTGGATGAAGAACCCACCATTTTCATGTTTATGGATGCAAACGGAGTTTTCTACACGACCGGCGATATGAGCCGCATCGCCCGCTTCGATGGCAAACGATTTCATACCTTCCAGAGTAATTTTTTGCAGAACCTTGTCGGTTTTGGTCGGGCTTTCAACCATCCGATTTTACGCGACCGCCGGGGCGAATGGTGGATTGCCACAGAGCAGGGACTTGCTCGTTATGCAAGCGCCGAGAGTCTGGAACAATTGGAGAGGGTCAAGCCGAAGGCGGTATATACGACAAAGGACGGGATGCCCGGTAATCGCGTCTATCGCATATATGAAGACCGGCGCGGTGATCTGTGGTTTTCAGTTCTCAATCCAACGACGGCATATCTGGTGCGTTGGGAAGCGGCAACCAACCGCTTTCATCACTTCACCCCTGCCGATGGGCTGGCGCAGGAAGTTTCCGCTTATTGTGAGGATAAAGCAGGCAATCTCTGGATGGGATTCCTAACCACCGGCTTGCAAGGCGGCATCGCGCGCTACCGGGACGGGCGCTTTACCTTCTTTACAACCGCACAGGGCGTACCGCCCGGAACGGTACGGAATTTGTACAGCGACCGACAGGGAAGATTGTGGATTGGCACATCACTGGGCGGTTTATGCCGGGTTGATGAGCCGAACGCCGAAACCCCGCGCTTTACTACCTACACGGTAGCCGATGGACTGACGGACAATGAAGTGAATGCGATAACCGAAGATCAGTGGGGGTTGATCTACCTTGGCACCGGGCGAGGACTGGATCGGTTTGACCCGGCAACCGGAAATTTCAAACATTTCACAATGGCGGATGGGTTGCCGACCAGCAATCTGAATAAGATCGTTCGTGACCCGCAGATGAACTTCTTTATCGGCTCATCAAGCGGGCTGACCTATTTTGCGCCACAATCGGCAATGCCTGCGACCTCGCCTGCCATTTACATCACACGATTGATTATTGCCGGGAAAGAGCAGGGGATTTCCGAACTCGGCGAAAGCGAGATTGGCGGGCTGGAACTGGAGAACGAGCAGAATAATTTGCAGATTGAATTTGTCAGCCCGTCCTTTGGCATTGCCAGAACCATTCGCTATGACTACAAACTGGAAGGCGCGGATGCCGATTGGCTGCCGGTCAATCAGCGAACCATCCGGCTTTTCAGCCTACCGGCGGGGAATTATCGCTTTCTGGTGCGAGCCGTCAATGAAGATGGCGCGGTGAGCCGCGAACCCGCCTCGCTCAGGTTTCGCGTATTGCGTCCTTTCTGGTTGCGTTGGTGGTTTATCATGGCAGCGTTGGCGATTGTAGCGATACCAATTGCGCTCATCATTCGCTATCGCTATCAGCACCGGCGGACGGCAGCCGCTTTGCGTCGCAGCCGCGAAGAACGCCTTGCAGAACTCGAACAGGTGCGGCGGCGCATCGCTACCGATTTGCATGATGATGTCGGCTCCACGCTGACACAGGTTTCGCTGTTGACCGAAGTGGCGCGACAGTCAATGAACGGGGCAAGCAGTTTCGCCAATGACCAGCTTGCCATTGTCGCCAGTTTATCGCGTGAGTTGGTGGATTCAATGAGCGACATCGTTTGGGCAGTCAATCCGCAAAAGGATACGCTCGACGATTTGACCCATCGGATGCGGCGCTTTGCCAGTGATGTATTGACGGCGCAGCAGATTGAGTTCCACTTTCACGCGCCAGAGGAAGACCAGCAGATTAAAATTGGCGCGAATCTGCGGCGCGAATTATATTTGATCTTCAAAGAGAGCATCCATAATCTCGTCCGCCATGCAAAATGCACTGCCGCAGATGTAGAACTTCGCATAGCTGACGATAACCTCTGGCTGAAGATTAGCGATAACGGGCAGGGCTTCGATGTTGAACAGGAGAGCAACGGCAACGGACTCGTTAGCATGAGGGAACGGGCGCAGGCTTTCGGAGGCGCGTTTGAGATTGTTTCTCAGCAGGGCGAAGGCACGACCATCAGCGTTACGCTGCCACTCAAACCGCAGCCTGAAGTTGCCGATTTCTGAGGCAAAAGATTTTCCTTGCACCCATAGATTTCTATGGTGACAAATGCGCTGCTTCGCTCTAAGCTGTCAGCAAGGCTATGGCAGAAGAACCCATCACAACCCCATCTGCATCCTCGCCCGTTAAGGTGGCGATTGTCGAAGACCAGCGCCACATCCGCGAAAGCCTGAGTTATTTAATCAACGGCACGAACGGCTTTACCTGCACGGGCAGCTATCGAACGATGGAGGAGGCGCTGGATAGGATTGGCTATACGCTGCCCGATATTGTCCTTTCCGATATAGGACTTCCCGGCATGAACGGCATCAAAGGGGTGAGGATTTTGAAAGAGCGTTACCCGGATTTGCTGATTCTTCGGAAGCGTTGCCGGCGTTAGCAATACCACAGGCTTTAATAATGCTTTCTTTGGCTATCAAGCTGGTTTATCGAATACCAATGGCGCAGGCAACTCATTCTTTGGAGCGGCAGCCGGTAAAGCCACTACGACAGGCGCTGGCAACTCTTTTTTCGGGCATTTTGCCGGGCTATCAAATACAGACGGCGGAGGCAATTCGTTCTTCGGCGACAGCGCCGGAGCCTTAAATACAACAGGCGATGATAATTCATTTTTTGGCTTCGACACCGGACACAATAACACGACGGGTGTGAATAATGTCTTTTTCGGACGAGCTGCAGGATTTAGTAATACTACTGGCAACAACAATGCCTACTTCGGAACTTCCGCAGGTTTCTTTAATACGGCGGGCGGCTCTAATGCCTTCTTTGGAGTTGAGGCAGGAACATTTAATACAGCAACCGGCAATTCTTTCTTCGGGCGTTCAGCAGGCAAGGTAAATACTACAGGAGCCGGTAATGCCTTCTTCGGATTTAGCGCCGGAGAAGCCAACACCACTGGCAACAATAATGCCTTCTTCGGTCATCTGGCGGGGCAAACCATCACCACCGGCAGCGATAATGCTTTCTTTGGACAAGGCGCGGGATTTGAAAATGTCACGGGCAACAATAATGTGTATTTTGGTCGCCGCGCCGGCAGTAACGCTACCGGCAGCAACAATTCATTTTTTGGCAAAGATGCAGGCTTCGGGCAATTCGCGGGCAGTAGCAACACCCTGATTGGTTACAAAGCAGATGTTGGCGCAGACAATCTCAGCCACGCCACAGCAATCGGCGCGGATGCCAAAGTGTCAAACTCAAACACCATCGCGCTCGGCAGGGAAGACGGCTCGGATCGGGTGAGAATCTATGGCAACCTTTTTGTTAATTCGTTGAACAATGTAGGCTTTGCAGTGAGCCTCTGCCATAACACCGGAACGGGGCAAATCGCTACTTGTGCCTCAAGCGCCCGCTATAAGCAAAACATTGCTTCTTTCCACAAAGGGCTTGACTTGCTTAATCGCCTTCGCCCGGTGACGTTTGATTGGAAAAATTCCACTGAACACGATTTAGGGTTGATTGCCGAAGACGTGGCAAAGGTCGAGCCGTTATTGGTGACGCACGACAAGGAAGGCGCGATTCAAGGGGTGAAATACGCGCAACTCAATGTTGTCTTAATCAACGCCATCAAAGAGCAACAAACCCAACTCGCAAGCTATCAACGACAAGCGACATTACAACAGGAGCAACTCAAAAGACAAGAAAAGCGGCTCGAATCTCAGCAACGCCAAATCGAAAAATTGCAGCATTTTGTTTCCCGTGTTCGGGCGAAACAATGGCGAAGTGCGGCGCAGCCTAAAGTGAAGAGATAGGCAATGATGCAATGCGTATAGAGATTCAGAGTACCGCCATCAGGCGGAAGCTAGCGTTTGACAAGCCTTCCGCCTGATGGCGGTACTCTGAACAGGAGAAGTAATTATTCGTAGCTGTATAGCATCAAGGGTTCTTTGCCAAGCAGTCTGAGGTAGGTGTACAACTGCCCGCGATGATGCCAATGCTCGTCATAAGCAAAGGCGAAAAACTGCCAGCCGGGAAAACTGCCATACGGGGCTTCGACAAGTCGCGCCAGTTCTTCATCGCTCAACGTCTGTGCCGCGTCGTTGGCAAGGTTATGACATTCACGGGCATAGTCCTGCAATTTGGCTACTGTGTCGAGAGCCGCGAGAATCGGTTTTGCCCCTTCATCTTCGGGGTTTACTGTCGCTTCAAGCGCCGGACTAAATTTGCCTTTCGGCACACCGTCGGCAATGAATTTTTCAAAGGTGTAGATATGGTAAATCAATTCACGCGGCGAGCGCATTTTGTCGGCGGGGCGAAAATCAAGTTCCGCGTCGCTGAAGCCTTCGATAGCGCGAAGGGTTACATTATGAACCATATCAAAATACTCTCTCTGTCCGAGTAATGCTGCTTTATTCATTCAAATCTCCTTCTGAGTTATTTGTCTTTCCAGTCCTAATGGACGCCAATGAACCTTTTTTGCCTTCTCTGTGCAACCTCTGTGTCTCTGTGTCTCTGTGGTGGAAGCCATCTGCAAAAAAGACCATCTGGTTTCGCACTGAGAATGATTCTACTACAGGCGAGTGACAACCCTATGTCAGTCTGTTTTATGATTGGCAAGAATTTTTTTCGCTTCCTCAAGCAGCCGTTTTTTGAGCGATTCCGGTTCTAAAATTCTGACCTGCCCGCCCCAACTCAACAGCCAGTTTATCACTTCATTTTCGACGCGCACCCGAAGCGTTACCAGCAAGCCTTCGGCAGTATCTTCCATCTCGTCAATGTAGTACGAACGCCACTCGCGCACCCAATCGGCAATCTCTTTAGCGAAGAGAGCGCGAATGATAAGCTGTCGTTTATCGTCCTTTCGCCGTTCCATCTGAAAATCAGCAGGGCGCGTGAAACTCTCTTCCATGATGCTAAGTTGAGCGATGCGGTCTAAGCGAAAATTGCGAACCTCCTGCCGCAAATGGCAATAGCCGACGAGATACCAACTGCCCATGAAATTCATCAAGCCGTAAGGGTCAACATTGCGCGTATTTTGTCTGCTTGTGCCATCGGCGGAAAAGCGGGTGTGGTAGAGCATCTGCGCCGTCTTGCATTCAATGACTGCCCGACGCAATTTCTTGAGCGTTTCATGTTCGTTTATGTTTGGATGAAAAGGCACAAGGGCGATGCTGTTTTGCAGATAGCCGACTTCACCGCGTAATTTATCAGACAAGACCGCTTCGATCTTCCGACTCGCCGATTCCGCCGCCTCCTTGTACTGCGAATCGAAATGCTGCGCGACAAACTCGCTGCCAAGCAGTAGCATCGTCGCTTCATCCGTAGAGAAACTGAGCGGTGGCAGAAAGTAGCCCTGCATCAGTGAATAACCCTGCCCGGGCAGCGTCACCACCGGCACCCCGGCTTCGCAAAGGGCTTGCACATCGCGGTAGACGGTGCGCTTGCTGATTTCAAATGTGGCGGCTAAATCCTCAGCGCGACATTTCCCTTTGCGTTGTAATTCCAACACCAGCGCCAGCAATCTATCAGTTCGATTCATCGCCATTCCTCAGTTGAAAGAGTGAGTGATGATTGTATGCTAATGTGAGTTTGTTATAAATGAGGGGAAGAGAAAAGCAACCACAGATTACACAGATTATTTCGCTGCATCATTGCTTTCAATCTGTGAAAATCTGCGTAATCTGTGGTTGCTTTTTCAATAATTTGACTTGCTGTGCCAAAGCGGTGACCAGTCACCGCACTCCAAAATAAGCCAACTTTTTTTCGTTTCTTTTGGATTACACAATAAACCGCCAAGCTGATTGAATGTTTACCTACCTCTGGGTTATAAATCTGTGACGCGACAACTTCGCGTATTCGTATTGAGCATTCGACTCTCTTGCATCGAAGGAGGAAGAACAATGAAAAAAGGATTGACCCTGTTTGCCCTGCTTGCTTGTTTTACAGCGTCGTTGTTTTATAGCCAACCAAGCGGCGCTGCCTCACAGACCGCGAATGCCGAACGGCGCATCGCTCTTGTCATCGGCAATAGCGCGTACAAAGTGGGACCGTTGCCCAATCCGGTTAATGATGCGACCGATGTAGCGGCGGCGTTGCGCGGGCTTGGCTTTACGGTGACGCTGAAAGTCAATCTCTCGCATCGGGAGATGATTGTGGCGATTCAGGAGTTTGGCAAAGCCTTGCAAGCAGGCGGCGTCGGCTTGTTTTACTATGCCGGACACGCCACCCAGGTGAACGGCGAAAATTATCTGATTCCGGTATCAGCCAACATTCAGGCGGAAGAGGAATTGGAGTACGAATCGGTGAATGCCGGACGGGTGATCGCACAGATGCGGAGCGCGAGGAATCGCCTGAATATCGTCATTATGGATTCGTGCCGGGATAATCCGTTTGTGAAAGAGGGGCGCAGCGGGGCGGGGCGCGGCTTGGCGGTGTTGAACGCGACGGGCGGGATGTTGATCGCGTATTCAACCGCGCCGGGAGCGATAGCCAGCGACGGCAGCGGCAGGAACAGCCCGTACACGTCGTCGTTGTTGAAGTATTTGCCGCAGAAGAGTTTGCGGATAGAGGATGTGTTTAAGCGGACGCGGGCGGAGGTGATGCGGCGGACGGATTACAAACAGACGCCGTGGGAATCGAGTTCGTTGGTGGAAGATTATTGTTTAAGCGGCGATTGCGGCGGCTTGATTATCGGCAGCGCCGGACGCGAGAAGGAAGGCAGCGAGGGGCGCACAACAACCAAGAGTGAGCCGGAGATAAAGAAAGAAGCGCCTGCGAAGAGTGAGCCGGTGAAAAGCGAAGCGACGCCAACCACGACGACCAATAGCAGCAACACCAATCCGCCACGACAAGAGAATGTGGATGTCCAAGCGTATACCGAGACGGTGAATCGCGTCGGTATAGACATGGTGCGGATTCCGGCAGGGAAGTTTCTGATGGGTTCGCCAGCGGATGAGAAAGACCGGCAGAGCGATGAAGGACCGCAACACGAAGTAACGATTTCCAAGTCGTTCTATATGGGCAAGTATGAAGTGACGCAATTGCAATGGCGGGCAGTGTCGGTGCTGCCGAAGGTGAGCATTGAGTTGCCGTCTGACCCGTCGAAATTCAAGGGTGATAATCTGCCGGTGGAGCAGGTGAGTTGGGAAGAGGCGGTAGAGTTTTGCGAGCGATTATCAAGAGCGACGGGCAAGGCGTATCGGCTGCCAACGGAAGCGGAATGGGAATATGCGTGTCGGGCAGGGACAACGGGGATGTATGCGGGAAGCCTTGATGCGATGGCTTGGTATAGTAGCAATGCCGGCAATACGACGCATCCGGTTGGACAGAAACAGGCGAATCGTTTTGGGCTATACGATATGCATGGGAATGTGTGGGAGTGGTGTCGGGATTGGTACGGGGAGAACTACTATTTTTCGAGTCCCGATACGGATCCAACGGGACCGAGTACAGGCTCGTACCGGGTGGTTCGCGGCGGTGGTTGGTTCTTCATCGCGGCGAACTTGCGGGCGGCGTTTCGCAACAGGTCTGCGCCGTCGGCTCGCGACGGCCTTCTCGGCTTCCGCCTGGTGAGGACTTACAACTGAGCAGCTTTACCGCTTTACCGCTTGTCAGGCTGTAAACTGGCAGGAAGCGGAGAGCGTCGTTGCGGCGAAACGGTTTACCGCGTTTCGCCATGAAAAATTTTTTTGCAATCGGGTATGGAAGAAAATGCTTGCCAAAGTGATTACTTTGCAATTTGATTTGCTGACGAATACCTTTAATGACGAGCCGCTCAGAGAATTTATCAAAGACAAAGCCGTTCACTCCATTCGTGAGCATTTCTTCCTCAAAAACGAGATGCCCTATATAGCCATGATTGTGACCTATTCGATGATGGCA
>Ga0187894_10000473_pt1 | contig 54523 bp, 54 predicted proteins | sample GBC1701081metaG_FD_136650 | JGI IMG/M metagenome (GOLD analysis project Ga0187894, IMG submission 136650) | White microbial mat communities from a lava cave in the Kipuka Kanohina Cave System on the Island of Hawaii, USA - GBC170108-1 metaG ...
AGGATCACGCCGAGCACCATGGACAGCGCCGCGACCTCGATGGTCACCAGCGCTCCCCATAGCATGTCCGGCAGGGCCTGGAAGGCTGGCCGCCAATGAAAGGTATAGTTCACCGCTCGCGCCTGGAGCCGGATTGATCGATCAGCGATACACGCCCGGAATTGTCAGATTGGGCGCTTCTCCGGCCCCGATCCACTGCTGGTACAGTGCTTTGTAACGGCCGGTGCGAACCTGCTGATTGACGAATAGGTTGAGGTAATTGAGCAGACCCTGTTCGCCGCGCAGGGCAATCAGCGCTACATAGTCGATGTCGTAGGGGGCATCGCCGGTCATGACCAGACCCTTGTACTTGCCTTCTTTGACAACGGCCGCGGCGACAGTGGAGGTTACGACGGTCGCCTCGATCTGACCCTGAGCAAGTGCAAGGAATACGTCGGCCTGCGTCTGGTAGCCACGGAACGAGCCCTCGCCCCACGCCTTCACGTCCTTCTCCAGCGCCAGCGCCTCATAGCCGCCGGTAACGGAGCCGACCTTGCGGCCTTTCAGTTTTTCATAAGTGTCGATACCGAGGCCTTCCTTGGTGAGGATGACGTTCGTGAAGGCGAAATAAGGAATGGTAAAGCCGGCTGTCTTGGCGCGCTCCAGCGTATCCGAGGTCGATCCGATCCCGATATCGACGCGGCCCGAGACGAGCGCGGGAATGCGATCCGGAAAAGGCGTCTCCACGATCTCGGCCTTCACGCCGAGCGCTTTGGCGAGGTCGTTGCAGTAATCAACGTCGAAGCCGATCGGGTTGTTGCTGGCGTCCCGCGAGCCCATCGGCGGGAAGTCGAGCACGACCCCGCAGCGAAGCGTGCCAGCCGCGATGATGTCATCCAACTTGTCGGCCTGGGCTATCGTGGTCGCCGACGCCACTAATGCGGCAGCTAGGGCAAGTGAGATGATACGCATTTCTGTTTCCTCCTTGTTATTGACTAGCTCATTGAGGCGAACAATCTCATATTAGATATCGTATACGAAAATACAGAACGTATACGCCTCAAATCCGGATCATTTCAGTACACGCGATCAATCGCCATTACTGGACAAGAAACCCGTATGTAAGAGGGTCGTCTTCGTTGATGATCCAATTTGCGAATCCGCAAATATAAGCCTTCCCGCTAATTTCGGGGATGATCGCATCAAAGTCGCCGACCTTTGTTTCGCTGCGGACGTGTCCTTTGAACACCGTCCCGATGATGGACTCGTTCACCAGCGTGTCTGATGAGTTGAGCTCTCCGCGAAGATACAGTTGGGCGATGCGACCCGCAGTACCCGATCCGGTCGGCGAACGATCGATCGCTCGATCAGCGTAGACACAGCAGTTGGCCTGGGTTGACCCTTCGTGACGAGGATCGCCATAAACCATGACGCCGTAAACATCATTGAACTCGGCGATCTCAGGGTGAATGACCGACATTCCCGCATTTACTGCGGTCTTGATTTCATATCCAAACTGCATGATCTTTTGAACATCTTTCTCACGAATGGAGATACCGTGCAGGCGACCATCGACATAGAAGTATGTCGCGCCGCCGTAAGCGATGTCACCAGTTACCTCACCAAAAGTCGGTGTGGTCACAGTCACGTCCCGCTTGAATATGAATGACGGTACATTCACGAAGCGTACGTTTCCGGCTCTCTTCCCATCCCATCCGACAAAGGCTTCGATGAAGCCGCAAGGGGCGTCGATGCCGACCCGCGTTTCAGGGGACGTACGTTCCACCCAGCCCAGTTCCACAGCGCTGGTCGCAAGCGCAATAACGCCGTGACCGCAATGGGGGCTGTAGCCCACGTTATTCAGGAAAATCACGCCAAAATCTGCGTTAGCGCTCACAGGTTCGGTTAGATAACCGCCATATAGGTCCTTGTGGCCTCGAGGTTCAAGCATCACAGCCCGTCGATACCTGTCCGCGTTCTGCTCTAACCAGGTACAGCGTTCGACAATCGTATTGCCCGGAATCTTTGGAAGCCCTTGCGTTACAAGCCGGAATGTCTCGCCGCATGTATGCAGCTCGACCGTTGTCAAAGATCTTTCGTACCGCACACCCTATCTCCATTACGCATTTTCCTTGGGCCTAGCAGGGTAGGCGCATCTGGTGCCCGCCGGCGCCAACAGCACGTCTTCGCGCCTTCATTCGCGGGAAAGCCAGAAAACGCCCGCTGTCCGATAAGCTCAATGAATTTTCGAATATCGTATACGATAAACTGTAAGAGTCAACCACGAAGTTTTCTCTGCATCTGGTCCCCGTTAATCCAACAAAGCCGAGTATCTCAGGTTCGCAAGGAATGAGTCCCGCATTGCTCTCATTGGCCGTACCAGCGTCGGAAAAAGGGACGTCGCCAGGCGCATGGCGTCGTCTCTCGATTGCCAACGTCACTTTTTCAAGTGCATCAGTAGTGAGTTGCATGCGTTGGATATGTGTCGATGCAACAGCTCCGCGGCCTTGTCGGCATCTCTCTTGCGGCAGGCTGCGAGTATCTGGCGATGCTCTCTATCGTCCACGCCGGTTCCGCCGGAAAGAGTTAGTTGTATTCTGAGATAGCGCTCAATCCGGTCATTGACGGACCGAATGAGATTCAAAAGAAAAGGTCGACCGGCATCCTCGTAGAGACATGAGTGAAACTGCCAATTAAGGTCAGCCCATCGCGCCACGTTCGTCTCCCGCGCAAAAGCATCACAATATTCAGCAGCTCTCTGGAAAGTTTTTGAAGTCATTCGTGGCACAGACAGTTTCAATGCGTTTGTCTCCAGCATGGCGCGAACCTCGAAGATCTGCGCGATTTCCGGCTCAGAAACGCTTGCGACAACAGCGCCGCGGTTGCGCTGAAATTCGACCAGCCCCTCAGCCTCTAGCCGCTTGAGGGCCTCGCGTACCGGAATCTTGCTGACATCGAAGAGTTTCGCGACATCGTCCTGGCGAATGGGCTCCCCTTCGTCGAATGCTCCGGTGACGATCGCTTCGCGAATGTGCTTGGCGATGACGTCGGACGCCGTCGGCGCAGAGCCAAGGGACGGCAGATCTGCAGGATTGAGCGGCAATAATGTATCTCCAAATCGGCTACGAAGATCCGAGATCGAATACCGTATTCGATATCAGATACAACGAGTCGCAGAGCAACTCCACGGGCGTATGAATTCGACACGGGAGTAGCTTCCCCGCCCACGAATTCCCGCTTGACAGTCGCCCATATCGTATACGATATTTGATTTATCGTAACAATTGTCAGATGTCCAGATCATCTGCGGCGCTGGCTTCCCTCTTCGCGGTGGAAGATGCTTGCTTCGGAACACATTCTGCCGGCTGTCATCGGCTACGTGACTCCCCTGAGCGCGAAAGCGAGAGAATTGCTTGAGTTTAAGATCTCGTCGATCGGTGACCGGGATATTACGGCAAAAGTGGTGAGATTGGATTGCTGTGACCCCAATCCGCGCGGCCCTGGCCGGAAAACCGTTGAGGTGGAATTCGGGCTTAAACAGCGATACTCGGCCAAGGAGCAGAAGACCTATCTGGGATCCTGTGCGATTGGACCTGTCCCAACGCCTCCTGAATTGCGGGACTTGACGGTGGAACTCCTCGTCAAGCCAACACATTTCAGTTCGATCGACCAGACGATCTTTTCACTCCAGTGTTCCGATGGCTCGAGGGGTGTTGCCCTGGTCCTCAACAAAGGAAGTCTTTTTCTTAGGAATCTGCACTCGCCACAAGCCACCGAGGGATTGGATATCGGCCTCTGCCTCAACGAATGGACCAAGCTGCGGGTCGTTTTTAGCGCGAAAGGCGTATTCGCCCGCACGTCCGTCGTGGTAGCTCAAGAAATGTTTGAGACGTTCGTACCGCTAAGCGATCTTCGAGATGAACTCCGCGAGGTTGATCATATTTGTTTCGCAGCGGTTTGGACTGGCCACCCCGAAGACTGCTTTAACGGCTCGATAGAAGCGCCCCGTCTTTGCAGCAGTTCACAGACCGAACCAACTTCCGACAATGACGTACTTGCACGCTGGTGCTTTGGAGAGTCCGGAAACAACGAATGGGTCGAGGATGAGATTGATCGCTCGAGCCGGCTTACATTGATCAACATGCCAATGCGCGCCGTCCGATCATCGGCTTGGACCGGCCGCAACATGGACTGGAAAGGTGCGCGGGCAGAATATGCGGCGATCACGTTTCATTCGGACGATCTGAGCGACTGCAAGTGGGAGACAACAATAGCCGTCGAAGTGCCTGTCGGAGTTCCATCAGGCGTCTACGGTCTCACGATCGACAACCAGAGTGGCACAGACACAATCCCGTTTTACGTTCTACCTTCCTGTGATTCACCCAGGCAAAAAATTGTCTTTCTGGCACCCACATTCACGTACATGGCATATGCCAATCATGCACGCGGCAATTTTTCCGGTGCGCTGGAAGTGCGGGTGAGAGAGTGGGGTGCCTATCCTCATAACCCGGATGTCGTGGGCGCTTACGGATACTCGACATATAATCGCCATCCCGATGGATCGGGCATAACCCTTTCGTCTCGGCTGCGCCCAATCATGACGATGCGGCCGGAGTATCTGGTCTACTGCGACGAGAACGGCTCGGGGATGCGCGGCTTCTCGGCAGATTCTCACTTGACGGATTGGCTGAGAGCCAAAGGCTTTGCCTTTGACGTATTGACCGACGAAGATCTGGATCATGATGGTGTAAGCGCTCTTTCACCCTACGATGTCGTTTTGACAGGCTCGCACCCTGAATACCACACACGCCGGACAATTGAGGCTCTCATCTCCTACAGAGAAGGAGGGGGGAAGCTGATGTACCTTGGCGGCAACGGGTTCTACTGGAAAATCGGCCGTAATCCCCTTCAACCTCATGTTATCGAGATTCGTCGAGCGGAGGGAGGTATGAGGGTCTGGGCGAGCCAACCCGGAGAGTATTACCATCAACTCGATGGCGAATATGGCGGGTTATGGCGTCGCAACGGCATCCCCCCGCAAAAAGTTGCTGGCGTCGGTTTTACGGCCGAGGGCTCATTTGAAGGGACGTACTACGTTCGCACTAAAGAATCATTTCAGACTGAGCTCGCATTCCTGTTCGATGGTATTCCATCCGATCAGAGAATAGGCGATTTCGGTCTTTCAGGTGGCGGCGCTGCCGGCTTTGAGATCGACCAAGCCTCCTCAGACCTTGGAACCCCGGATTTCGTGACCGTGGTTGCCGTGTCCGAACGGCATGGGCCCACCTTCGAAACCACTTATGAGGAACTGCTTCTTCCTGGCGTCCTCGATGGAGGCCAACGGCCTTACGGTGGCATCCGGTCAAACATTATCTACGGCCTCGCTGAGCATGGCGGAGGCTTGTTTTCGGTCGGTTCCATAACGTTTTGCGGCAGCCTGTCGCATGACGGTTATGAGAACAGCGTTTCGCGTCTTCTGGAAAATTGCCTCCGAAGATTCCTCGAGGCATCGAGCAACGTCCCAGTGCGCGCCTGAGTGAATCAACATCGAGCTTGTATGGGGAGTAAGAATAATGACGGCCGAACACACTCAAGTCCGGATCGATTTCGACGCACTGAAAGGGATTCTCAAGGATATTTTTGTTGGCAACGGAACATCGAACTCCGTTGCCGAAATCCTAGCCGCAAACTGTGCCGGTTGTGAACGGGACGGTTCCATCAGCCACGGCATCTTTCGTATTCCCGGCTATGTGGCATCGTTGAAAACCGGGTGGGTCGATGGTAAGGCAGATCCATCCACAACCTTCGTCAGCTCCTCTTTCATCCGCATCGATGCCCGAAATGGATTTGCTCAGCCGGCGTTGGCCTCCGCATCGGCGGCAGTCAATGAGGCCGTGGAAAACACGGGCATTGCGGTCGTTGCAACTCGGAATTCGCACCATTTCAGCGCGCTCTGGCCCGACGTCGAGCCGTTTGCGCGCAGAGGCCTTGTGGCGATCACCTTCGTCAACGGCTTGGCCAATGTCGTACCTTATGGTGGTCACGCCCCGGTTTACGGCACAAACCCCATAGCATTTGCAACGCCGGTTGCCGATGCCGATCCGCTCGTGGTGGATCAGGCAACGAGTGTGATGGCCAACGGTGAAGTCAGGCTCCATGCCCTTGCGAACACCCCCCTTCCGCCGGGCACTGGAGTCGATAGCGCAGGCAATCCTTCCACGGATCCCCATGCGGTTTTGGCTGGCGGGGCGCTGAACACCTTCGGTGGCTATAAGGGATCATCCATCGCACTCTTGGTTGAATTGATGGCCGGTGCCCTGACTGGTGGACAGCTGTCGTTTGAAAACGACTTCGGCGATTGTGTCGGTGCGCAGACGCCGAAGGCCGGACAATTGCTGATCGTCATCGACCCCCAGCGCGGCGGCAACTCCAATTTTGCTCAGCGTGTTGCGTTGTTATGCGATCGGCTCATCGACGCCGGCCAAGAGCGCCTGCCAGGCGAACGTCGGTACAAGAACCGTTCCCGCGCAGAGCGCTCGGGCATTCCAATTTCAGAAGAGAAACTTGCCTTTCTGAAAACCATGGCTGCTACCGGCCTGTTGGGGTCGTGATCGCGCTGGGGCCATACTCAAGATGCTATGCGGATGAATTTGACTGAAGTGGGGGAGCATCAACTAGCGACACGTGGCAGTACGCCGATTCGGCAATCAGTCCAGTCTTTCTGAAAGCGCGAGCCCGAATGGTGCAGAAAAATGCGCTGCACGTCGAATTGATAGCTCTGGAGACATCTATCCCACTTGCAATTGTGGGCCAGACCGTTGGAGAATCTCACGATAGGACAATGCATCCTTTTTCTGTGGAAAATGTCCTATGATCGCCCACGGGTTTTCCCTGTAGATTTGCAGGGAAATTCCTTGCTCACGAAGGCTAACTCTTAGATATGATTAGACTCGGTACATTTTTGCAAAAATTCCCTGATAATCCCTGCAAATCCCTGTATTCGGCCCAATGGCCGTCTCAGGATTATCGTCCTTCAAGCGCTGCCGGTTCGGCCGCGGCGGAGGCCGCGCGCGCATGATCCCTCTCGTCATGATTCCCGCTCTGTGCTGCGACGAAGGCCTCTATGAGGGCGTCGTCCCGGCGCTTTCCGATCTCGTCAGTCCACGGATCATTATCCCCTATGAAGCGACGCTCGCGGCCTGCGCCGAGAAGGTGCTGGGCCAAATCGAGGGCGACTTCATCGTCATGGGCACGTCCTTCGGCGGCCATGTGGCGCGGGAAGTGGCGCTCGCGGCGCCCGAACGCGTGAAAGGCCTGTGGATCATCGGGGCAGGGGCCGGCGCGATCGCGAGCCCACAAGCCGGGCTCGAGCGCAGCGCCAGACTGCGCGGCGGTCAGGCCGAGGACGTCTATCAGCAGTTCTACAAGATGATCACGCATCTGCCGGGCGAACGCGGGCCATGGGCGGCCGACCGGTTCCTGGCCATGGCGCGGCGCTCGGACCCGCTCAAGGTGGCACTCCAGGCCGATGCTCTGGCGACGCGCCCCGACCGCTGGAACGACATCGGGCGCATCGCCTGTCCAACGCTTCTGCTCTGGGGCGTGCATGACCAGTTCGCCCCGGCGGCGGAGGCTTTGCGCATGGCGGGGCTCATCCCCCATGCCCGCTATGTCGAGATCGCCGATTGCGGCCATCTCCCGACGCTGGAGACGCCCGAGGAGACCCTCGAGGCCGCCCGCCATTGGCTCGCCGATATCAAGGTTTGAAATTCGGCGGGACTGTTATAATATAACAGTCATGACTTTCCCCGATCCCCGTCACAATCACGATCATTGCACCGCCGATCTCGTGAAACGTGCCGAGCGCATCTGCGAGCGCCGCGGCTCCAGGCTCACCGCGCAGCGCCGCGACGTGCTCGACTGCGTGGCCCAGAGCCACCAGGCGGCCGGCGCCTATGAAATCATCGAGCGCATGGCGGCCAACGGGCCGCGCCCGGCGCCGATCACCGTCTATCGGGCGCTCGATTTCCTCCTGGCGCATGGGCTGGTGCACAAGATCGAGAGCCGCAATGCCTTCATCGCCTGCTCGCATGCGCATGAGGGCGAGCCCGCGGCACTCCTCATTTGCGAAGGCTGCGGCATCGTCGCCGAGCTCGACAGTCCCGAGACCTTCTCGGGCCTCAGCCGGCAGGCGGCGGCGCAGGGTTTCAGACCTGAGCGCACCGTCATCGAGATCGCCGGCCGCTGCAGCCATTGCGCCGGGAGCGCCTGACAACCATGGACGCACTGGTTCACGGCGAGCCGCTCATCGAAGGCCGCGACATTTCCCTCACGCTGGGCAACCGCGTCATCCTCGATCATGTCGATATCGATGTGATGCCGGGCGAGATCGTCACCCTCATCGGCCCCAATGGCGCCGGCAAGTCGTCGCTGGTGCGCGTGCTCCTGGGTGTTCAGGCAGTGACCGGCGGGCGCGTCCTGCGCAAACCCTCCTTGCGCGTCGGCTATGTGCCGCAGCGCTTCCCGCTGGCGCCCAATGTGCCGCTCGACGTGAAACGGCTCCTGTCGCTGACGCTGAGGCCCGCGCCCGCGGATATCGATACGGCGCTCGCCGAGACCGGCATCGCGCATCTGAAGGATGCGTCCGTCGCCTCGCTGTCGGGCGGCGAGTTGCAGCGGGCGCTCCTGGCGCGGGCACTGTTGCGCAAGCCTGAGCTCCTGGTGCTCGACGAGCCGGTGCAGGCGGTCGATTTCATCGGCGAGACGAAGCTCTATGAGCTCATCTCCGAGATCAGACGCCGGCATGGCTGCGGCATCCTGATGGTCAGCCACGACCTGCATATGGTCATGGCGGAAAGCGATCGGGTCATCTGCCTCAACGGCCATGTGTGCTGCGAAGGCGGACCGGAAGCGGTCAGGCACGATCCCGAATTCGCAAAACTCTTCGGCCCGCAGGCGGCGCGGGTGATCGCGGCCTATTCGCATCATCACGATCACGATCATGAAAGCCACGATCTGAGCCATGGCCACAGCCACGATCACAAGCACCATGATCATAAGCATTGATAGACCCTCGCCCCGCGAGAGCGGGGAGAGGGTAGGGGCCCGCCGCGAAGCGGCGGGAAGGGTGAGGGGCTTGGATCAGAATAATCTGGCTTTCATCAATTTCCATCGCGAACGATTTCTCTCCGGCACTTCAACAATTCGATCAACAAGCCCCTCACCTTCCCAATGCTTCGCATTGGGCCCCTTCCTCTCCCCGCTGAAGCGGGGAGAGGAGTTGAAGCAAGGGCGCGGAAAACCAGCATGACCATCTTCTTCGAACCCTTCTTCCAGCGGGCGCTCATCGCCGGGCTCGGGATCGCTGCGATCGCCGGGCCGGTCGGCTGCTTCATCGTCTGGCGGCGCATGGCCTATTTCGGCGAGACGCTGGCCCATGCCTCGCTGCTCGGCGTGGGCTTGGGCCTCCTCTTCGGCGTCGATCTCACCCTCGGCGTCATCGCCACGACGGTGGCGCTCGCCATCGCCCTCCTTTCGCTGCGCTCGCAGCGCGAGCTCGCCACCGACACGCTGCTCGGCATCCTGTCGCATGGGGCGCTCGCCGCCGGCATCGTGGTGGCAAGCCTTCTCACCTGGGTGCGCTTCGACCTGATGAGCCTGCTCTTCGGCGACATCCTCACCGTGACGCGCGAGGACATTCTCTGGGTGTGGCTCGGCGGTGCTGCGGTGATGATCGGCATCGCCTATCTGTGGCGCGATCTCCTGGCGCTGACCGTGCATGAGGAGCTCGCCACCGCCGAGGGCGTCAAGGCGCAAAGGGTGGAAGTGGGCTTCGTGCTGCTGATCGCCGTCCTCATCGCCGTCGCCATGAAGATCGTCGGCATCCTGCTGATCACGGCACTCCTCATCATCCCGGCGGCGGCGGCGCGGCGTATGGTGCGCTCGCCCGAGGGCATGGCGGTCGTGGCGAGCCTCATCGGCATGGTCGCGGTGGTGGCGGGGCTCATCCTTTCGGGCTTCCTCGATTCACCCTCGGGTCCCTCGATCGTGCTCATGGCTGCGGCGCTGTTTGTCTTGACCTTGGCGCTGCCGAAGACCAATTAACCCCGCATGCTCTTGCCCCGCAGAAAATCGATTGGCGTTGCGACCGGTTCCGTTACGATCGGCGACGGTGCGCCGATCGTCGTTCAGTCCATGACCAATACGGACACGGCGGATATCGAGGGGACGGCGCGGCAGATTGCCGAGCTTCACAGAGCGGGTTCCGAGATCGTGCGCATCACCGTCGATCGCGAGGAAGCAGCCGCCGCGGTTCCCCATATCCGCGATCGGGTTGCGGCCAAAGGGCTCGATGTGCCGATCGTCGGCGACTTCCACTATAACGGCCACATGCTGCTCAGCCAGTATCCGGCCTGCGCCGAGGCGCTGGCGAAATACCGCATCAATCCCGGCAATGTCGGCTTCAAGGAGAAGAAGGACCGCAATTTCGGCATGATGATCGAGACGGCGCTCGAATTCGACAAGCCGATCCGCATCGGCGTCAATTGGGGCTCGCTCGACCAGGCGCTCTTGACCGAGCTCATGGACCGGAATGCCAAATCATCGGCGCCGATCGAGGCCAGGGCCGTGATGCATGAGGCGGTGGTGCAATCAGGCCTCCTGTCGGCCGAGCGGGCGCGCGAACTGGGTCTCGGGCCTGATCGGATCATCATCTCGGCCAAATGTTCGGAAGTGCAGGACCTGATCGCGGTCTACCGGCTGCTGGCGAAACGCTGCGACTACGCGCTGCATCTCGGCCTCACCGAAGCGGGCATGGCCTCGAAAGGCATCGTCGCCTCGACGGCGGCCCTCTCGGTCCTCCTGCAGGAGGGCATCGGCGACACGATCCGTATCTCGCTCACCCCTGAGCCGGGCGGCGACCGCACGCGCGAGGTCACCGTGGCGCAGGAGATCCTGCAGACCATGGGTCTCCGATCCTTCGCGCCCATGGTCATCGCCTGTCCCGGCTGCGGGCGCACCACATCGACCGTCTTCCAGGAGCTCGCCCAGGACATCCAGACCTATGTGCGCGAGCGCATGGTCGACTGGCGCCGCGACTATCCGGGCTTCGAGACCTTGCAGCTCGCGGTGATGGGCTGCATCGTCAATGGTCCGGGCGAATCCAAGCATGCCGATATCGGAATCTCGCTGCCGGGAACCGGCGAACTGCCATCAGCTCCGGTCTATGTCGACGGCAAGAAGATCGCGACCTTGCGCGGCGCCGATATCGCCAACCAGTTCAAGTCCATCGTCGAAACTTACGTGAAGGAGCGCTGGGGGCAGGAAAATCTCGAAGCAGCCGGCAAAAATCATTGAACTTCGTTCCGTATTTGTTCTATGATCTCGCTTCCCCGATCCACCCATAGCGAGTAACCCATGAGCCGCCCCTTCAGTTTCTCCGACCGTCAGCATTTCGTCCAATGTCTCGCCATCACACGCAATCTCTCCATCGCTTGCAGCCGCGGCGAGCGGCCCGACTCGGAGCTGCGCAAGCGCTGCGACATGCTGGTGACGGCGGTCGATGACCTGATGGGCGAGCTCGTCGGTGATTCAGCCTATTTCCAGATCGAAGAGAATTCGAGACGGGCATAATCGGAGATTACGGCATGCAGAAACGACGCTTTGGCGCAGCACAGGCAGATGTTTCCGTCATCGGCCAGGGCACCTGGTATATCGAGCAGGCCGATCGTCCCGTCGCTATCGCGGCCTTGCGACGCGGCGTGGAGCTTGGCCTCAACCATATCGACACGGCGGAGATGTATGGCGCCGGTGCTGCCGAGACGATCGTCGGCGAGGCGATCCAGGGCCGGCGCGACGATGTCTTCCTCGTGTCCAAGGTCCTGCCGACCAATGCCTCCAAGGCCGGAACACGCCGCGCTTGCGAAGCGTCGCTCAAGCGTCTGAAGACCGACCGGCTCGATTGCTATCTATTGCATTGGCGCGGCCAGCATCCCTTGGCCGAGACCTTCGCCGCCTTCGAGGATCTCAAGCGCGAAGGCAAGATCCTCTCCTGGGGGGTCAGCAATTTCGACGAGGAGGATCTCGCCGAAGCCCTCACCATCGCGGGCAAAGGCCGGATCGCCTGCAACCAGGTTCTCTATCACTTGGGCGAGCGCGCCATCGAGCATGCGGTCATCCCCTGGTGTGAGCAGCATGATGTCGCGGTGGTCGCCTACAGTCCTTTTGGCCATGCGGGCTTCCCGGCGCGCAACAGCAAGGGCGGCTATGTGCTGGCCGATGTCGCGAAGGCCAACGGGTTCAGCCTGCATCAGGTGGCGCTTGCCTACCTCACGCGCCGGCCTTCCGTCTTCGCCATCCCGAAAGCGGCGCGCCTCGCGCATGTGGAAGAGAACGCCAAGGCGAGCGACATCACGCTCAGCGATGCCGATATTGCGCGTCTCGAAGAAGCCTTCCCGCTGGGCGTCAAGCCGCGCGGCCTGCCGATGATCTGACGGTCAGTCCAGCTCGAACTGATTCTCATAAGAGCGCTTGAGAGAAGGATCCTGCTCCTCCTTGCGCAAATAGCAGTTGCCGACCGCCAGCACTTCAATGTCGGTACCCATGAAGCAGCGGAAGGCATCCTCGGGCGTCGAAACCAGAGGCTCGCCGCGCACGTTGAAGCTGGTGTTCACCAGCACCGGGCAGCCGGTGCGTTCCTTGAAGGCCGAAATGAGCGCGTGATAGAGCGGGTTGGTGTCGGCGGCGACTGTCTGGATGCGCGCCGAATAATCGACATGCGTCACCGCCGGAATGTCGGAACGCGGAATATTGAGCCTGTCGATGCCGAAGAGCTTCTGCTCTTCGGGACTCATCGCCTTGCGCCGGTCCTTCACGACATCGGCCACCATCAGCATATAGGGGCTGTCGCTATCGAGCTCGAACCATTCGCCGACGTCCTCGCGCAGCACCGAGGGCGCGAAGGGCCGGAAGGATTCGCGGAATTTGACCTTGAGATTGAGCACCGACTGCATGGTCGGCGAGCGCGGATCGCCGAGGATCGAGCGGTTGCCCAAAGCACGCGGGCCGAACTCCATCCGCCCCTGATGCCAGCCGACGGCCTTGCCGGCGACGAGTGCATCGGCGGTGCGCGACAAGAGCGTCGCCTCATCGACGACGTCGAACTTGGCGCCGGCGCGGCGCAATCTTTCCTCGATGTCGGCTTGCGCGTAGCTGGGTCCCAGATAGGCGCCGTTCATGGCATCGCCGCGCGCCGGAGCCTTGCGGGCTCCGCCGCAGATGCCGTGATAGGCGGTGAGGGCCGCGCCGAGCGCGCCGCCGGCATCGCCGGCAGCCGGCTGCACCCAGATGTTCTCGAAGGCACCGTCGCGCAGGAGCTTGCCATTGGCGACACAGTTCAACGCCACGCCGCCCGCCAGGCACAGATTGCGTATGCCGGTCTCCTTCGCCATCGATCGGGTGAGAGCCAGGACCACGTCTTCGAGCACCTGCTGGATCGAGGCGGCGATATCCATCTCGCGCTGGGTGAGAAGCTGATCGGACCGGCGCGGTGGGCCGCCGAAGAGATCGGCGAACTTTCCGTTGGTCATGGTGAGGCCGGTGCAATAATCGAAGTAATCGAGATCGAGACGGAAAGAACCGTCGGGCTTCACGTCGATCAGATTGTCGCGGATGAGCTTGGCGTAGCGCGGCTCCCCATAGGGGGCGAGGCCCATGAGCTTGTATTCGCCGGAATTGACCTTGAAGCCGGTGAAATAGGTGAAGGCCGAATAGAGCAGGCCGAGCGAATGGGGAAAATGGATCTCGCGATCGATGCGCAGCTCCGCTCCGCGGCCGACCGCGACCGAGGTCGTGGCCCATTCGCCGACACCATCCATCGTGAGCACGACCGCTTCCTCGAAGGGCGAGGGATAGAAGGCGCTCGCCGCATGGCTCAGGTGATGCTCGGTGAAGAGCAGCTTGGTCGGCGTCTTCCAGTCAGCGTCGATCTTGCGCAATTCCTTGCCGAGCAGACTCTTCTGGAACAGCTTCTCCTTCAGCCAGATCGGCATCGCCATGCGGAAGGAGGTAAAGCCGCGCGGCGCGAAAGCGAGATAGGTTTCGAGCAGGCGCTCGAATTTCAGGAACGGCTTGTCATAGAAGACGACGTGGTCGATCTCGGTGAGCTTGCGGCCTGCGGCCTCCAGGCAATAGGCGATGGCATGCGAAGGGAAGCCCGCATCATGCTTCTTGCGCGTGAAGCGCTCCTCCTGCGCGGCCGCGACGATGCGCCCATCCGCCACGATGGCTGCGGCGCTGTCATGATAGAAGGCCGAAATGCCGAGAACGTGCAATGACGTTTTCCGTCAGAAGATCGTGTAGATGAACGGCGCCACCGCGCTGCCTTTGGCCAGGATGAGCAGGCCGCCGAAAATGGTGAGCAGCACGAGCAGCGGCAGCAGCCAATATTTCTTCCGCGCCCGGGCAAAAGCGAAAAGTTCCATGATAAACGACATGCAAATACCCTTGCTTAGAATTGATTGCGGACGGAGTCGGGCTCGGGACCTGGCGGCGATCGCCGCTGCCAGTAGCTCGGCAGCGATTTGTCGTAGCCCAGAGACAGGAGCTTGCCGCCGAACAGGCGCGTGATCGCCGCGACCGGCGTTATGACGATGAAGAACATCACGCCGAGAACGATCGGATTGATGATCTTGTGCAGCAACAGGCCGAAGCGGAACCACAGCCGGTTGAGCGGCGCCAGAAGCGACGGCCACAAAAAGGCAAGACCGGCAAAGACGGCGGCGACAGCCAGGGCCCATAGCCTGACACTGCCGCCATGCAGAAGCGGGAACAAGGCGATGAGCGTGAAGACCACCGCAAAGACGATGCCGAAGGAGCGGTCCGAGCCTGAGCGAACTTCTTCTTCCTCTTCCGAAAGCCGTTCGTGCGATGCGACCATAAATGGAAATTCCGCCTGTCCTGCCAAATCGGAGGAGTGAATGTCCGAAAAGAACCGACCTTGTCAATAGAACTGTCCAGGATCGTGCTCAAATCGGCCCATGTTACATTTTCATAGGCAAAACAGGACGATAAAGGAAGAAAAGCAGCGATTTGACGGCTATTTCTCCCGTTCCGCCACATAATCGGCGGCGGCGGTAAAGACGTGGGCCCTGTCGCCAAATCCCCGCATCGCGTCCTTGGCTTCCTGCACCAGTTTCCGGGTTTCGGTCTTGGCGCCGGCCAGCCCCAAAAGGTCCACGAAGGTCGCCTTGCCGGCGGCCTGGTCCTTGCCGGTCGCCTTGCCGAGGGCGGCGCTCGAGGCAACGACATCGAGGATGTCGTCGGTGATCTGGAAGGCGAGCCCGATCCTGTCGGCATAGACTGTCAGCGCCTGGCGCTCGGCCTTGCCTGCCTTGCCCATGATCGCGCCGGAAAGACAGGCGAAGCGGAACAGAGCGCCGGTCTTCATCGCCTGCAAGGTGATGATGCGGTCGATATCGGCGATGCGGGCGCTCTCGGCTTCGAGATCGAGCATCTGGCCGCCGGCCATGCCGTCCTTGCCCGCCGCCCCGGCGAGCTCGCTCACCAGTTCCGCGCGCACGCTCGCATCGGGATGCGTCTCGGGCGCGCCCAGGATCTCGAAAGCGAAGGTCAACAGCGCATCGCCCGCCAATATCGCGGTGGCCTCGTCGAAGGCCTTGTGCACGGTGGGACGGCCACGGCGCAGATCGTCATCATCCATCGCCGGCAGGTCGTCATGGACGAGCGAATAGCCGTGCACGCATTCGATCGCGGCACCCGCCTGCAAGGCCTGGCGTGCGTCCACGCCGAAGAGACGGGCGCTCTCGGCCACGAAGAAAGGCCTGATCCGCTTGCCCGGCGCCAGCAAGGCATAGCGCATCGCCTCGACGAGACGCGGGGCGGGCGCTGCTTCCATCGGCAGGAGACGGTCGAGATGCGCCTCGATTGCCGCAGCGAAGGCCTTGAGATGCTGCTCGAAATCCAAGAGTGACGCCAAAGCCAATTCCTGTGCTAGTTTGCGACACCTGTACCGAGAGGGCGGGGTAAACTCAACCGCCGGAGAGGGGCGTCATGATCACTGGCCTGCATGCCATCGTCTATTCGCGCGACGCCGAGGCCGACCGGGCGTTCTTCCGGGACGTCCTGGGTTTTGCCGCCGTCGATGCTGGCCATGGCTGGCTCATCTTTTCCGGCCCGCCCTCGGAAATGGCCTTTCATCCCGATGAGGCTGGCTCGAAGCACGAGCTCTATCTCATGTGCGATGATGTCGCGGCGGAGGTGAAACGGCTTGCGGCCAAGGGCGTGGCTTGCGCGCCCGTCAGCGATGAAGGCTGGGGACTCCTGACCTCCCTCAGCCTGCCGAGCGGCGGTTCTCTCGGCCTTTATGAGCCACGCCATCCGACCGCCCTCGGCAAGGCATGACGGATATAGGGGTCAAGCGGCGAGCGCGTCTGACGAGGCGCGGGGCACAGCCGGATAGCCCCGCCGGCACAAGAAGCGGAACCTTGCCTGTGGCGCGAAAGAGCTGGCTCAACCGTGGCTTACTCAGCCGTTTCGACCCATGGCCGCGCCGGCTCGCCACGGTCGCCGTCTTCATCGCCTTGTGGCCCTTGCTGATGACCTTCGTCTATGCGGTGGTGCCGCCGCCCGTTTCCAATCTGATGATCACCCGCCTCTTCAATGGCAACGGCATTTCCTATGACTGGGTGAGCCTCAATGAGATCTCGCCCTATCTGCCGCTGGCCGTCGTCTCGTCGGAAGATGCGCGCTTCTGCTCGCATAATGGCGTCGACTGGATCGAATTCAGCGATGTCCTCGATGAGGCGACCGACGGCGACGGCGAAGGGCCGATCCGCGGCGCCAGCACCATTTCCATGCAGACCGCCAAGAATTTGTTCCTGTGGGACGGCCGCAGTCCGATCCGCAAGGTGCTCGAGCTGCCACTCGCCTACTGGATGGACCTCATCTGGACCAAGCGCCGCATGATCGAGGTCTATCTCAACATCGTCGAATGGGCGCCAGGCGTCTATGGGGCGGAAGCCGCGTCGCGCTATCACTTCAAGAAACCGGCAGCAAAATTGACCAAGCGGGAGGCGGCGCTTCTGGCGGCCGTTCTGCCCAATCCGATCAAGAGAAGCGCCGGAAAGCCGTCAAAACGGGTCAGCGGGGTCGCTGGGCGTATCATGGCCCGGATGAACATCATGGGCCCCTATGTGACTTGTCTTGGGCTTAGAAGCCCGCTATAAGCCCCCATCTTTTTCGGCGCCCCGGCCGGGCCGGGCTTGCGCCTTTTGTTTCATGGAGAGTTTCGATGGCCGTTCCACGCAAGAAAATGTCCCGCAGCCGCATCGGCATGCGCCGCTCGGGCCACAAGCTGCAGACCGTCACCTGGATCGAGGACAAGAAGTCGGGCGAGCTGCGCCGTCCGCATCATGTCGACCTCAAGACCGGCATGTATAAGGGCCGCCAGATCCTCGAGCCCAAGAGCGAGTTCTAAGCTCCGCTCCGCTTCATCATCGCGATGAAGCTCTACTATCAGACCCATTCGCCCTATGCGCGCAAGGCGCTGGCCTTCGCGCATGAGGCGGGGCTCGCGCATCGCCTCGAGGTCATCCATCACGAGACCAGCCCGACGCGCCGCAACGACACCGTCTTCGCCGAGAATCCACTCGGCAAGGTTCCCGTGCTCATCCGGCCCGGCCAGAAGCCGATCTTCGATTCGGACGTCATCTGCGCCTATCTCGACACGCTGAGCGAGACCGGGAGCCTGATCCCGCGGGAAGGCGAGGCGCGCTGGGATGCCTTGCGGCTCCAGGCCGTGGCGCAGGGTCTCTGCGACGCCGGGATCGCGCTCAGATGGGAAACCTATCGCCGGCCGCCGGAGCTGCGCTATCCGCCACTCGCCGAAGGTTATGCCGAGAAGCTCGCCGCCAGCTATGACTGGCTCGAGGCGGAGCTCGATGTGGAGGGGCCCCTCCATGTCGGCCATATCGCGCTGGCGACGGCGCTCGACTGGATCGCGTTCCGGCAATTGCCGTCCTTCCGAAAGGAACGGCCGCGGCTCACCCGATGGTTCGATGACTTCGCGCGAAGGCCTTCGATGCAAGCGACACCGCTTTCGGGTGAAACGCAGGATTAGGCATTCCAACTCTGCCCAGAATTAACCACGCCGCCAAAGGGAAGCTTAGGCTTTCGACCCTATCTTGCGCCGCGCTCGCTACGTAAACCAGAGAGCGGCCTTCCTTTTGCAAGCGACGGGGCAGGATGGACCGACTGTTGAAATTCGTGCCGCCGGCCTTGCGAGAGCCGGCCGAGACGCTTCTGACCGGCCGCGGCGAGGGCGCGCGCTCCGGCCGCGGCGCCTTGGCGGCCTTCACGGTGCGCATCGTCTCGGCGGTTCTCGCTTTCCTGACCCAGATATTCCTTGCCCGCTGGATGGGGGCCTTCGAATTCGGTGTCTTCTCCTATGGCTGGGTGTGGATCATCGTGCTCGGATCGCTGGTCTCGGCCGGTTTCGCGACATCGGTCGTGCGATTCCTGCCGGAGTATCGCGAGCAGGAAAACTGGGACCTGTTCCGCGGCTTTCTCAGAATGGGGCGGACGATTGCCTTCGGTGTCGGCGCCCTTGTCGCGGTCCTCGCGGCGCTCACGGTCAATCACTGGTCAGGGATCGTCGAGCCTGTCTATCTCCTGCCCTTGAGTCTGGCGCTGATCAGCCTGCCGGCTTACGGCCTCACCGATTTCCAGGACGGCGTCGGCCGGTCCCAGGGCTGGATCGATCTGGCCCTCATCCCGCCCTATATCCTGAGACCCATCCTGCTCTTCGTCTTGATCGGCATTGCCTATGCCTTGGCGCATCCGCCCGGTGCCGCGACGGCGGCGGTGGCGCTGGTCATCGCCTGCTGGCTGACGGCGCTCACGCAATATCTGGCGCAGAGGCTGCGCTTCGGCGGCACGGTGCCGAAGGTGAAGCCCGCTTACGCGGTCCCGTTGTGGGTCCGCACCTCGCTGCCGCTCCTCATGATCGACGGCTTCACCTTGTTCATCCTCAATCTCGACGTGCTGCTGCTCGAATTCCTGCGGGTTCCTCCCGATCGGATCGGCATTTATTTCGCGGCCCTCAAGACGATCTCGCTCATCGCCTTCGTGCAGTTCTCGATCAGCGCCGTGGCGATGCCGAGATTTGCCGCCCTCTATGCGCGTGGCGAAACGCATGAGATCGGCCGGTTCCTGGCGCGGATGCAGAAATGGTGCTTCTGGCCCTCCGTCCTTGGCGCCGTCGTGCTGCTCGCTTTGGGCAAGCCGCTGCTCTGGCTGTTCGGCGCGGAATTCGTCGAGGCCTATCCGGTGATGTTCATCCTGGCGGTCGGGCTTTTGGCGCGCGCCGCGGCCGGTCCGGCGCAGAACTTGCTAGCGGTGTCTGGCCACCAGGACAAAGCTGCGATGATCTTGTTCGCGACACTGCTGATCAACGGCGGATTGGGCTTGGCCCTCATCCCGCGCTTCGGGATCGAAGGCGCCGCCACGGCCATAGCGGCCGCCTTCGTCTTCGAAGCGCTCGCCACCATCCTTCTCACGCGCCGCTTCTTCCCGGCCACGGACAAGGGCGCCACCTCCTGGTATCGGCCATGAACATGATGGCGGGCTTCGGCACGGCGGAAGCGATCCGCGTCGAGGCGCTTACCACGCTCGCCCAGATCGAGAAAATATCGCCGGCCTGGCAGGCGCTTGGCGATCGCGCCGGCATGCCTGCGGGCTCCCATCTCGAAAGCTGGCTCGCGCCGGTGCTCAAGGCTTCCTGGGCCAGGCAGCCGGCGGAGATCGTGGCGCTCTGGCGCGGCGTCGCGCTGTGCGGGCTCCTGGCGCTCGGACCCGGTCGGGGACCGGTCAGGCGGTCCTGGACCTCGCCCTTGAGCTTTCTCGGGACCCCGCTCATCGACCGGGAGCTGCCCCAAGACGTCCTCAAGGCCTTCCTGACGACCTTGCGCGGCAAAGCCCTCATTCTCAACAATGTGCCGGCAACTGGCCCATTCTGGGACATGCTGGGGCAGGCAGTGACGGAAAGCCGAGGATCGATCGCAGTCCTCGATCGCTGGGAGCGCGCCATCCTTCTGCCCAAGGCCAGCTTCGAGGAATGGTTCAACGGCAATTTCGAGCGCAAGAGGCGCAAGGAATTCAGGCGTCTCAAGGCCAGGCTCGGCGAGGAGGGAAAGCTCGAAAGCCTTGCCTGGACTGGCGGCGATCCGCTCGATCCATGGATCGACGAACTGATCGCGCTCGAGGCCAGGGGCTGGAAGGGCCGCCGCGGCACGGCCCTTGCAGCCGATGCCGCCATGGCGACAGCATTTCGCGAAGCTCTGCACCGTCTCGCAGCCGAGGGCAGCCTCAGGCTTTGGAAGATCGTCTTCGACGGCAAGCCCATCGCCATGATGTCGGGACTGGTCAAGGGCAATCAGGGCTGGCTCGGCAAGATCGCTTATGACGAGACCTTCGCGAAATATTCACCGGGCGTGATGCTGGTGCTCGACGCGACCGAAAGGCTGATCGACAAGGAGCGACTCGCTCTGGTCGATTCCTGCGCCATACCCAACCATCCAATGATCAACAATATCTGGCGCGACCGGCTGGCGCTCTGCGATGTGATGATCAAGGGACCACAGCTTTCATCCATTTCATTCGACCTGCTGCGCAAGGCCGAGACGACGAGGCGCAGGCTTCGCAGCTCGGCCAAGGCGCTGGTCTATCGAATAACCGGGAGGCAGAAATCATGAGCATCGTCACCATCGACGCCGATGTGGCGCGGGAGAAATTCCTCAAAGCGCCCTTCGCTCTGAAGCATGGACTGGCGGATCATCCGCTCTTCACACTCGAGCGCCTGGTCAAGCTCGCGCAGTCGATGCCGCGCGATCGCATCGAGTACAATTCCGGCAAGCTTTTGCCGGGCCAGAAGCCGGAAGACATCCCTTCGATCGACATGGCGCCGCCTGAGGTGATCAAGCGCATCGAAGAGGCCAATGCCTGGATGGTGATCAAGGGCGTCGAGACCGATCCTGATTATGCGGCGATCCTTACCGGCTTCGTCGATGCAGCGCAGGCGGCGGCCGGCAAGAAGGCCCAGGACTATAGCGACCTGCAAGGCTTCATCTTCGTGTCCTCGGCCAATTCGACGACGCCATTCCATGTCGATGCCGAAGAGAACATCCTGATCCAGATCAGCGGCGACAAGTTCGTCCATATCTTCGACAATCACGACCGCAGCCTCGTCTCAGAGGAAGCGATGGAGATCTCGCCCTCCAAGCATCGCAACCAGCATTATCAGCCTTCCTACGAGGCGCGCGCGCAGGTCTTCGCGATGAAGGAAGGCGATGCGGTGCATCTGCCCTATCTCTGGCCGCATTGGGTGAGGACCGGCGGACGCTACTCGGTCTCCATGGCGATGACCTGGAAGACGCCGGAAGTGAACCGCCTCAACAAGATCAGGCTGATGAACGGCACGCTCCGGCATTTCGGGCTGGTGCAGAAACCGCCAGGCGCATCGCCGGCGATGGACGGCATCAAGGTCCTGGCCCATGATGCGATGCGCGCGGTCATCGATCCCTTGCGCAAATCGGAAGGCATGCGCCGCCTCCTGCGCGGCGCAGTCTATGGCCGGCAAGCGAATTACTATTATGGCAAGGAAGAGAAGAAGGCGGGATGATCGAGCCAATAACCTGCGTAGGTCTCAGGGATCACATAGAAATAACCCTCGAGCGTTCTGAATTTCAAGTCAGGTGAAGTGTTGCGGTTGGATGAGTAATCGATGAAGGGTCGACATCCTTACAACCCCCAATGGCAATCCAATGCAAATTTGGCAGTTTGGAGATGTTACGACAATCTCGAAGGCCGGTGACATTCTGAAGTTGCAGGATTTCGATACTTTCAAGCTTCTGTATGTAAGGAAATTGCTCCTCCATAGAGCAGTTTCCGATATAAAGACGTTTAAGTGCCTTCGCATTCGGCAAAAGCTTCTCCATTGAGATCGGAAACCCTTGAAGCGTAAGGGATGTGAGCTTTTGTAGTTTCTCAAGCGGAATAGAATCGAGTGTAGCCCCTGACGCGCGGAGGGAAAGTATATCGAGCTCAGCTAGTTCCCCAATCCAGCCCAAATCGAAGTTTCTGCCTCTCAGGTTCAGCTGAAGTGTTTCGATCTTCTTGTTCGAAGAGAGTTCATTGAGATTTTCTGAGGCAGGATCACAGGCGCAATTAAGATGAGTAAGATTCTTTAGCCCCTTAAAAATAGAAAAGTCCGAGATTAGGCCATTGTCAACATTGAAAGTGGCAATAGTGGGCGTTAGCTTCTTGCGCCTTCCGATGGCAATATCGTTCGACACTACCTGAAGAGACTCCACTTCCTTTAGTTCCAGTATGGGGTCAAGATCTTTGCATTTCTCAAGGCGGTATAAATAGATCGATCCGAGATTCTTCAACGCCGAAAGCGGCTCCAAAGACTCAATGCCACGAAGGCCAAATAAGGCAAGGTATGTGAGATTTGTTAAACTCCGCAGCGGATTAAGCGACTTAGCACTGTTAGAAATTTGAACACTGAGACCTTCAAGTTTCGACAGCTTGCTAATCTTTTCAAGATCCGTGTCCTTGAAATTGCTGGCGTTCAAGAACCTGAGATTCTTGAGTTTGGGCAAATATTGAAGTCCCGAAGGACTCTCTAAGTACAATACGCCATCGCGAAGAGGAGAGTTTGCTAGGACTTTGTCTGTGTACTCCTCAGAATTGAAGCTCGTAAAAGCAGAGACTAGCTCCCGGACTACAGTCCATCGCTTCTCGGTGGCGTAAGTCTCAAGAGATTGGATTGCTCCGCTGCCTCCGATCATCGTGAGTGCCCTAACACAGGCAGCTGCTTGGCGAGCATTATAACTAGGTTTTCGACGCAGTAGTGGGATCGCGAGGTTGCCCGCCGCCTTAAGAGAACGCGCTTCGGTCATATTATTTGGGGGAATGACCTGCCGCAATTTCGAATCCAGTACTTCCTCAACCTCAGGGGACAGGCTTGTAGCAGTTTCGAGACATGCGACGGCTAGCAGTAACAGTTGTTGCCTCTGGCGAGAGTCTCTTTCCGCACGCTGCATAATTGCCTTCAGAAATTCGTCTCGTTGTCTGAGTGGGGCTATTCCAGCAGCAAGTATTATGGTCTCATGCCATTGATCTATGTGAGCTTCAGAGACAAGAAAATTGAGGTCACCCGCGTCAATTATTGCCCGGGCACTTAGAAACTCCTGAAACGTCTTATGAACGAAATCGATCTGATCCTCGCCCGGAGATCTGATTATACCGCTACGCTGTATCAGCAGCTCTGCCACACGCTCCGGCGTGGCATCAATAGGCAAGCCCTGGACAACCCTCGTAGTGCGAGCGAGTTCATCAACTAAGTCTTTCCTTGCGCAAGTAGTCAGTTTATTGCGTAGCATCCAATATGCAAGATTTTCCAAGAATGTTCGCTTCTGGTCTTCTGTTAAGGTGGGCAAACTTAGAGATCCAATGCCTCTGACCCTATCACGTTGATCCAGCAGCATTCTGATACCAGCTTCATACAACGCGACGCGGTTTGGTGGAAGCTGCTGACCTCGCTGGTAGTGCAAAGCGCAAACCATTGCGCACAAGAGGGGTGTTGTTGCAATATCAGCCAACGGTTTGTTTTGTCTAAGCTGCTTTTTTAGTTGAATAGCAATTTGCCTGAGTTCATCAGGAGTTTCTCTGTTAGGTGACTGCGCACCGATTGCTTCATGCCAGTGGTCTACCAGATTGTCGGTGTCGGATCTGCTTATCGGCAGCAATTCTGCTTCGCCAAAACCTTCTGTCGAAAGCCAGTCTTCTTCAACGGCAGTCGGGCGGGAGGTTAAAATGTAACGACACTTGGGATAATTCTTGACTAGTGACCTTATCCATTTTCTGACCTCGTCTCGTTTGACCAGATCAAGTTCGTCCACGCCGTCGATTAGGACAAGGCCTCTACCGCTCGACAAAAGGTGGTCTGGCCAATCGGCCGGGATGGAATCTGCAAGTTCGGGAGCTCCTGCAGCTATAAGGTTTCTAGGTGAGGGAAGGTCCTTAGTTGAGTATTCTCTCAGCCGAATAAAAATCGGAATTGTTGAGTTGAGAAACTCCAGTTGACCTTCAAAACGATGGGATCCGGAGTTAACCGTCAGCCATTGGAGGAGAGTCGTTTTTCCGGAGCCAGCTCCACCCCGAATTAGCAAGCGGGGGGAGCTTGCTAAAATTACATTGCAGGAGTTACCAAGAATGCTCAGCCACTGGGTTGTAAGCAAATTGGAGACGTCCAACTTAATGTCTTTGAACATCCTTTTGAGGTTGAGTATCATTGTCGGATCAGTTCGCAGCTCTTTGACGTCATACAGAATGAAACTGTCGAGCTGAGACGCAAGTTTGTCGGGCTCAATGCGTCCTGCCGAAGAACTTATCCACCTTGCTAGCTCCTCAATATGGGTTACCGCTTTTTCCCCTTTGCTAGTCTTTGCGGGTGTTTCTTTTCGTGACATTGACAAGGTGACATAGGCGATCGTCAGGTTCTGCCTTCGTATTCGTGATGGAGCCTCAAGACCGAACAGCTCAATCTCATCGTTTCTATGTGAAATCGCTACGCAATAGCGCTTCTCAAAAGCCGACATGTCTCCTTCAGGATTGTTCGCCTCAGCAGTCTCTCGGAGTTTCTTGAGTTCACCAAGAACCTCGACTACTATCTTATCAATGCTATTCTGCTTCTGGAGGAGTTCGCTAAAGACCACTGGCGTGAAAGTTGGTAACCGCGTGGATACTTCAATTGCGTAAGTTGCTGCTTCAGTTGTGGCGCGATTAAAAAGGGCTATTGCTGGTTCAGAGAGCAATTTCTTTTCATTCTCAGCATTTCGACTGAATTCTCGAGCTAACTGACTTGCCCGCAGGTCGTAGCTTTTGACCAAAGTAATTGGTCGTAGATCAGTAAGGTCGATGGCCCGCGACAACGCCGAAATAACTGCCTGTTGCTCACCCTCGTCCATTTTTGCATTTTCATGCTTAAAGAGTGGAAGTAGATTTTCAGCAATGCGGTCCGCAATCTGGTGAAAGTCGCGTTCTAGCTTTCTTCTGGAAGTGATCTCAATGCCGAGGGTTGCTATAACGTCAACCGCGGCGCCCGCTATGTTCTTATGTCCGGAGTCGCTTAGCCAAACATTCAAGATGGCTTTTGCAATGGCGCTTCCGACCTTAACTACAAGAAGATCATAGATCAAATGCTCTGCTCATGGTTTCATTGCCCCTACGTACGGTAGCAAATCCTGCCGGGCGAGTGCAATCGACAAAACCAGAGTTTACTTCAAGCTGACCAGGTACTCGGCGATCGCCTGGAGATCGGCTTCCGGCAGTTTCGACAGGTTGGTCTGGACGGCGCCCATGCCGCCCGATGACAGCTTGTCATAGCCCAGCGTCTCACCGAACTGCATCGCCGACACGAGATCCCTGGCATCCTTGTAGCGTTTGCGCTCGATGAGGCCGCGCAAGGACGGCACGCGCCCGTCGCCTTCGGGATGGGCCCCTCCGGCAAAGGCGCGGGCGTCGTCGCGCACCATGAAGATATTGCGCGGCGTGTGGCATTCGCCGCAATGACCGGGGCCGTTCACCAGATAGGCGCCGCGATTCCAGCCCGCCGTCTGCTTCGGGTCGGGCTGCCATTTCGCGTCGGAGAAGCCGATCCATTTCCACAGGCCGATGCCGCGGCGCAGGATGAAGGGAAAGGGGATGTCGGCCGGCTTGTTCTCGGCCGCAACGGGCTTCAGCGTCGTCAGATAGGCGTGCAAGTCGAGCACGTCCTCGGTGCGCATGGCGGCATAGGACGTGTAAGGAAAGGCCGGGATGTCGTGGCTGCCGGCATGCGAGATGCCGCGCTGGACGGCGTTGATGAAGTCGAGCTCGCTCCATTTGCCGAGCCCTGTCGCGGGATCGGGTGTGAGATTGGGCGGATGGAAGATGCCGATCGGGGTCTTGAGCGGAGCTCCGCCCGAGGGCAGCGATGCGTCGGCGGAGGTGTTCGCCGGATCAGGCTTGTGGCAGTTGATGCAGCCGCCGATCGTGTAGAGGAGTTCGCCGTTCGCCGCATTGGCCTGGTGCTGCGGGATCGCCTCGGGCCCCAGTGGCCGCGGTGCGGAGGCAAGCCAAAGAACTGCTCCGCCGAGCAGGGCAAGCCCTGCCAGGCCGAGCAGTCTCCTTTTGGTGATGATCCGTTTCGTCAGCAGGCCTAGTCCTTCGGACGGCGGAATTTGGTGTGACAACCTTTACAGGCTTCGCCCAGTCCGCCCAAGGCGGTCTTGAATCCGGCCTCGTCGCTTGTCGCGGCCAGGGCGTCCAACGCCTTGAAAGCCGCGTCCTCAGCGGCCTTGAAACCTTCCGGATCGCTCCAGATTTCGGCCTTGGCATAAGTTTCGGGCGGTCCCTTTTCGCTACCGGCCGTGAAATTCGCAAAAGCCTTCGTCCAGCCTTCGCGCATCGAATCGGCATTGGTCTTCACGACCGCCGCATCATAAGGAGCTTCGCCCTTGGCGATGCCGGCAAAGGCGCCCATGGCCTTGCCGACCTGCTTCATTCCAGCCTGGCGGTCTTCGATCGGTCCTGCGAAAGCGAGCGTGGCTCCGAGCGCCGCAATAATGGCGACGGCAGGCACGATCTTCAACATGTTAGCTGGCTTCACCATATGTCTCTCCCCGAATAATGGCGTTGGCTTGCACAGGAACTATACGCACAGGAAGCTGTGGTAATTTCATCACGCTTTTGTGTTTTTTTACTTCGCCATGAAATGGCCCGGCTTCAGCCGCGCGAGCGCCTGTCTCATCACCCATCTTTACAACATGAACGCGGGATGAACCGCTTATTTGGATCCGAGTCAGCTTCTGCGTCGTAGTGTGTCTTAGGTAATTCTTAGATCAAGCGTGTTATGAGCAAGAATACACAGGGAGAAGAAACTATGCGTAGCGTCGAGGCGTCAGACCGCACGGAGCCCTATCAAGGGCACACCAATCGGCCGGTGCGTGTGAGCCCGGAGCTCGCAGAATTTCTCCACATGCTCAATTCCCTCGAGAATCATCTGGTCACCAAGACCGACAGCGAGGACTGATCCCTTCCATCGCCATGTTCGATCACGATCGTTTCAGATCGTTACGATCTGAAGGCAAGACGTGATCGTGTCTTCTCTCGATCATGCGATCGTCGTTAATGACCGGTTAGCGGCCTTCTTCTCTCGCTGATCAGCGCAGGATCTTCTGGATCGCCATTTGCAGCTCGCTGCGCCCCGCCGGTTTCGGCAAGGCCATGTCGAAGCATTCATGCCAGTGCCCGCCCCTGTGCCAGTCGGCGAGATAGGCCGACAACGCCATGAGCGGCGTGCGTGCCGCACCACCGCCCAGAGCGCGGATGGCGCGCGCGGCGATCATGCCGTCCATCACCGGCATTTCGATATCGAGCAGCACCAGGTCATAGCTCTGCCGGCTTACATAAAGCAGCGCTTCCTCGCCATGCTCGACGGCATCGACATCGCAACCCATGCGCCGCAAGAGGGCGGCGGTCACCTGACGGACCGTTTCCGAATCTTCCGCGAACAGGATGCGCGGCCGCGATCCATTGGGGCATATGAGCTGGGTCTGCATCGTCGGCGCCATGTCCTGCTGGTCTTCTTGGACCAGGATTCTGCCCGCCAATTCCTGCTTAAACCTTGGCGAAAGCAAAAAGCGCCGCACATGGATAATGAAGCACTAACTGACTCAGCGTCCAGGCGTCGAAGCGCTACTTGGTGCCGAACATGCGGTCGCCGGCATCGCCGAGGCCCGGAACGATATAGCCGTGGCTGTTGAGCTTGCGATCGACGGCGGCAGTGAAAATCTGCACGTCGGGATGGTCGGCATTCACATGCCTGATGCCTTCCGGCGCCGACAACAGGCAGACGAGCTTGATGTCCCTGGCCCCCTTGTCCTTGAGCCGCTGGATGGCGGCCGAGACCGAATTGCCGGTGGCGAGCATGGGATCGACGACGATGACCCGGCGCTCGGCAATGTCCTCCGGCACCTTCATGTAGTATTCGACCGGCTCCAGCGTTTCCGGGTTGCGGTAGATGCCGATGTGGCCGACGCGGGCCGAAGGCATGAGATCGAGCATGCCTTCGAGAAGTCCCTGGCCGGCGCGCAGGATCGAGACGATGACGAGCTTCTTGCCTTTGAGGATCGGCGCTTCCATCTCGGCGAGCGGCGTCTCGATCGTCTGGGTGGTCATCGGCAGGTCGCGCGCGACCTCATAGGCGAGGAGCAGGCTGATCTCGCGCAGAAGCTGGCGAAACACCGCCGAGGGCGTGTGCTTGTCGCGCATCAAGGTCAGCTTGTGCAGCACCAGCGGATGGTCGACGATGACCAGATTGGCCGGCAGGTCGGCTTTGCTCATTGGTGGCCCTCCTTAACAGCCTTTTCATAGGGGCAGCCACACTCTAAACTCAAGCCGGACTTTCGGGACCGTCTTGCGTCATCCACCGGAAAAGCCCTATGACATCGCTTAATTTCCGCCAGCACGAAATCCTCCTCATTGCCCGCCAGGCCGGCAAGGTGACGGTCGACGGGCTCGCCGAGCGTTTCGATGTGACGCCGCAGACCATCCGCAAGGACCTGAACGATCTGTGCGAGCAACGGCTGCTGACCCGCACCCATGGCGGGGCGCTGCTCTCCTCGGGCGTCGAGAATGTCGCCTATGAAGCGCGCAGATTGCTCGCCGAATATGAGAAACAGCGGATCGGTGAGCGCGCGGCGCAACTCATCCCCAACAACTGCTCGCTGTTCATCAATATCGGCACCACCACCGAGGAAGTGGCGCGGGCGCTCGTCAAGCATGAGGGGCTGCTCGTCATCACCAACAACATCCATGTGGCGACGACCCTCACGCCCTGCGCCGGCGTCGACGTCATCGTCATCGGCGGCATGGTCAGGCGCTCCGACGGCGGCATCGTCGGCGAGGCCGCAGTCGACTTCATCCGGCAGTTCAAGGTCGATTATGCCGTGATCGGCGTGTCGGCGATCGACGACGACGGGGCGCTGCTCGATTTCGATTATCGCGAGGTGCGGGCGGCGCAGGCCATCATCGCCAATGCCAGGCGCACCATCCTGGTCTCGGATGCGATGAAATTCACCCGCTCGGCGCCGGTGCGCATCGGGCATCTGAGCCAGATCGACACTTTCGTCACCGACCAGCTGCCGCCCGATACGATCGTCGATATCTGCCGCCACAATGGCGTGACGCTGGAAGTGGCGCTGCCGGCGGAAGAACCGGCGAGCGGGCTCACAGCGGCTTAGCACGCCAGGGATGTGAATACCCGGCCTGCCAATCGGAAGCCCGCAATGTCAGCAGCGCGGATCCCACGGGCTGCAACCACCATCGATGAAAACAGAGGTGTGTTCGCCGGACTTGGGCAATTGACCTTCCACCGGCTTGACTTTGAAGGAGAGCTTTTGTCCGTCATAAACCGGATCGCTGATTTCGACCACGGAGACCTGATAGGCGCCATCGGCCCACACGGTGAATCCGGCATTCGGCGGATCTTTCTGGAAGCTCTCGTCTCCACCCTTCGTCCAGCCATCGACAAAGGCTTGCACCGGGACGGCCTCGGCCACGCGGCGCGGGCGATCGCTGAACATCACGATGTGAGGAGAAACCTCCGACAGGGTAACCGTCGTTCCATCGAACGACAGGCCGTTTGCCGAGGAAATGAAGAGCCAGCTCGTATCCTTCTCATGACGGGCGATGGTCTCCGTCATGTCCGCTGTTGCGGAAGAAGCAAGCAACATCAATCCAAGAAAGGTAGTTGCAATTAGTTTCAACATGTTGGCAATCCCCGCGTTTCAGAACAGAAACTAATTCACGCCGGCGTACGTCGCTTGTCAATAGGCAGTGCGCCGCTCAAAGGTTCCGTTTCCGGAACCGGGCCATAGCTTGCGCCCGATATGTGATGGAATTAGGCAGCCTGAATTTCACATCCTGATGACGGCTGGTGCGCGCAAGGACGCTGTCCCAATGCGAGAACCTCACCTTTAGGCAGCGGATTTTCATTGTGTTTCGCTTTTTTTCGGAATATAGCGATTAGAGAAAATTGCAGGTTCATTTATTTCGCATTTGCACAAATTTCCTTTCGCATGTGCAAAAACTGAATCAAAGTGAATCGCCGGTGACAATGGGAGAGGCATGGCGGACGAAGCGGGCGTCTACGACCTGGCCATCATAGGGGGCGGCATCAATGGCGCAGGCATCGCCCGCGATGCCTCGGGGCGCGGTCTCAAAGTCATCCTCGCCGAGCAGGGCGATCTCGCCTCGGGCACATCCTCGGCCTCGACCAAGCTCATCCATGGCGGCCTGCGCTATCTCGAGCACTATGAGTTCCGCCTGGTGCGCGAAGCGCTCATCGAGCGCGAAGTCCTGCTTCGGGCCGCACCTCACATCATCAGGCCGCTGCGCTTCGTGCTGCCGCATCACAAGGGTTTGCGGTCCTGGCCGGTGCTCAGGCTCGGCCTCTTCCTCTATGACCATCTGGGCGGACGGAAAATCCTGCCCGCCACGCGCAGCGTCGATCTCACCCGCGACGAGACCGGCGTGCCGCTCAAAGCCGATTTCACCCGCGGCTTCGAATATTCGGACTGCTGGGTCGAGGATACGCGTCTCGTCGTCCTCAATGCGCGCGATGCCGCCGATCGCGGCGCCGACATCAGGCCGCGCACCCGTTGCGTCTCGGCGCGCCGCGACGGCGGCCACTGGATCTGCACCCTCGAAGACGGGCAAGGCGGCAAGAGCGAGGTGAAGGCGAAGCTCCTGATCAATACCGGCGGCCCGTGGGTAAGCGAGGTGCTCGGCTCGGTCGTCGGTCAGAACAATCCCGACAAGATCCGCATGGTCAAAGGCAGTCATATCGTGGTCGACAAGCTCTATGACCATGACCGCTGCTATATCTTCCAGAACGGCGACGGGCGCATCTGCTTCGCCATTCCCTATGAGGGGGATTTCACCCTGATCGGCACGACGGATGAAGACCATCAGGGCCATCCCGGCAAACCGGAGATCTCGATCTCCGAACGTGACTATCTCCTCGCTTCGGTCAGCGAATATTTCAAGAGGCCGGTCACCGAGGCCATGGTGCGCTGGTCCTATGCCGGCATCCGCCCGCTCTACGACGACGGGGCGAGCAAGGCCCAGGAAGCGACGCGCGAATATGTGCTGAAGCTCGAGGCGCCTGAAAATCAGCCGCCCTTGCTCTCCGTCTTCGGCGGCAAGATCACCACCTTCCGCAGGCTCGCCGAAGCGGTGCTGGAGAAGATCGAGCCCTTCTTCTCCGGCCTCAAGCCGCAATGGACCGCCGAGGCCCCGCTCCCCGGCGGTGATTTCCCTGTTGCCGAGGTCGAGCAACGCATCACCGATTTCCAGCGCCGTCATTCCTTCCTCACCCCGCGCAATGCGCGCCGCATCTTCCGGGCCTATGGGACCAGGGCGGAGCGCATCTTCGAGGGCACGCGTTTCGCCCAGGATCTCGGCGAGAATTTCGGCCTGCTGAGCGCCCACGAGGTCGACTACCTGGTGAAGGAGGAATGGGCACTGACGGCGGAAGACATTCTATGGCGACGCTCCAAGCTCGGCTTGCATCTGTCGACGGCCGAGCAGGCGGCGCTCAACACCTATATGGGCGAGAAGGCGGGCGACAAGATCCGCAAACGAGCTTCATCGAGATGAGCTTAACCGGGTGAGCATGCGCTCCGGGCCTTTGGCTAAGCCGCATGCACAATGGGAGGACTGAGCGATGTCGCTTTTCAAGACTGTATCGGCGGCCGCCTTGCTGCTGGCACTCGGCGCCGCCCCAGCCTTTGCGGATGCGGAAGCCGCGAAGAAATGGGCGGAGAGCGAGTTCCAGCCGACGACGCTGTCGAAGGAAGACCAGTTGAAGGAGCTCGAATGGTTCGTCAAAGCCGCCGAGCCGTTCAAGGGCATGGAGATCAACGTGCTGTCGGAAACCATTCCGACACATGAATATGAATCGAAGACCCTGACCAAGGCGTTCGAGGAGATCACCGGCATCAAGGTGAACCACCAGCTCCTGGGCGAGGGCGAAGTGGTCCAGGCGGTGCAGACGCAGATGCAGACCAACCGCAATCTGTATGACGCCTATATCAACGACTCGGACCTCATCGGCACGCATTCGCGCCTGCAGAGTGCCGTCAACCTCACCGACTGGATGGCGGGCGAGGGCAAGGACGTCACCTTGCCGACGCTCGATGTCGATGATTTCATCGGCAAGTCCTTCACCACGGGACCCGACGGCAAATTGTGGCAATTGCCCGACCAGCAATTCGCCAATCTCTACTGGTTCCGCAAGGACTGGTTCGACAAGCCGGAACTCAAGGAGAAGTTCAAGGCCAAATACGGCTATGAGCTCGGCGTGCCGGTCAACTGGTCGGCCTATGAGGACATCGCCGATTTCTTCACCAATGACGTGAAGGAGATCGACGGCGTGCGTGTCTATGGCCATATGGACTACGGCAAGCGCGCGCCCGATCTCGGCTGGCGCATGACCGATGCCTGGCTGTCGATGGCCGGCGAAGGATCGCCCGGCCTTCCCAATGGACGCCCGATCGATGAATGGGGCATCCGCATGGAGAAGGATTCGTGCAATCCGGCCGGCGCCTCCGTCTCGCGCGGCGGCGAAACCAACGGCCCGGCTTCGGTCTATGCCATCGCGAAATGGGACGAGTGGCTCCGGAAATATGCGCCTCCGGGCGCTGCCGACTACGACTTCTATCAGTCGCTGCCGGCCCTGAGCCAGGGCAATGTCGCCCAGCAGATCTTCTGGTACACCGCCTTCACCGCCTCGATGGTGGCGCCGAAGAGTGCCGGCAACAATACCGTCGACGATGGAGGCACGCCGCTCTGGCGCATGGCGCCGTCGCCGCATGGCGTCTACTGGAAGGACGGCCAGAAGCTCGGCTATCAGGACGCCGGCTCCTGGACGCTGTTCAACTCGACCCCGGTCGACCGTCGCAAGGCGGCCTGGCTCTATGCGCAGTTCACGGTGTCCAAAGCCGTGTCGCTCAAGAAGAGCCATGTCGGCCTCACCATCATCCGTGACTCGGACATCGACCATGAGTCCTTCACCGAAAGGGCGCCGAAGCTCGGCGGCCTGGTCGAGTTCTATCGCTCGCCCGACCGCGTGAACTGGACGCCGACCGGCATCAACGTGCCGGACTATCCGAAGCTGGCGCAGCTCTGGTGGCAGCAGATCGGTGACGTCAATTCCGGCGCTTTCACGCCGCAGGAAGCGATGGACCGTCTGGCCAGGGAAATGGACCAGGTCATGGCCCGCATGCAGGCGGCGGATGAAGCCAACAAGACCTATGGCGGCTGCGGCCCCAGGCTCAATCCGGAGAAGGATCCTTCGGAATGGCTCGGCAAGGAAGGCGGTCCGCATGCCAAGATCGAGCCCGAGAAGGAGCAGGGCCAGACGATCGCTTATGACGAGCTGATCAAGCGCTGGACCAAGTAAGCTCGCACCACAAACTTCCCGGGGAACGCCGCTGGCGCTCCCCGGGTTTAAGGCGTTAGATTATGCCCAAGTCTGAGAAAGTCCGGACGGCCGATGTCTCTTGAACTCAAGAATGTGACGAAGCGGGTCGGCGCGGATGTCTATATCCACGAGACGAGCCTCACGCTCGAGCCGGGAACCTTCAATATCCTGCTCGGCACGACGCTTGCCGGCAAGACCACGCTGATGCAGCTGATGGCCGGGCTCGACAAGCCGAGCTCGGGCGAGATCTGGTTCGACGGCCGGAACGTGACGGGTATTCCGGTGCAGAAGCGCAATGTCTCGATGGTCTATCAGCAGTTCATCAACTACCCGAACTTCTCCGTCTACGACAATATCGCCTCGCCGCTTCGGGTCGCCGGCATGGCGCAAGGCGACATCGACGGCCGGGTCGAGAAGGCGGCCGAGCTCCTGCGGCTCAAGCCGATGCTCAAGCGAAGGCCCAACGAGCTCTCCGGCGGCCAGCAGCAGCGCACCGCCATCGCCCGTGCTCTCGTCAAGGATTCGGATCTCATCCTGCTCGACGAGCCGCTCGCCAATCTCGACTACAAGCTGAGGGAGGAGCTGCGCGACGAATTGCCAAAACTCTTCGCCGGGCGCAACTGCATCGTCGTCTATGCGACGACGGAGCCGGTGGAAGCGCTGCTCTTTGGCGGCAACACGGCGCTCCTCTACGAAGGCCGCGTCACCCAGTTCGGGCCGACCTCGGCCATCTATCGCAAGCCCTCCGATCTCGTCAGCGCCAGCGTGTTCTCCGATCCGCCCATCAACACGGCCAAGGTGATCAAGCGCGGCGAAGAGATCATGCTCGAGAACCAGGTAACCTGGCGGTCGCCGCGCATCGCGCGGGCGATTCCCGACGGCAACTATACGATCGGCATAAGGCCGCATCACATCACGCCGGTGACGCATGCCAGGGACGCTTCCGTCATCGAGGGCCGCGTGCTGGTGACCGAGCTCTCGGGCTCGGAAAGCGTCGTCCACTTCGACATGAACGGCCAGACCTGGGTTTCGCAATCGCATGGCATCCATCCTTTCGAAGTAGGATCGACCGCCAGGCTCTTCGTCGATGTCGAGCAGAGCTTCTTCTTCGACGGCGACAACCGGCTGGTCGGAGGAGCCGCCTGATGGCCAAGATCACGCTTCAGGACATCCGACATGCCTATGGTCCCAATCCCGAGAGCGACGAGGATTGGGCGCTGAAGAAGCTCTCGCTCGATTTGGCGGATGGCGGCGCCTATGCGCTGCTCGGACCTTCAGGCTGCGGCAAGACGACCTTGCTCAACCTGATCTCAGGTCTTCTCACGCCGACCGAGGGGCGGATTCTCTTCGACAATGCCGATGTCACGCAGGCGAGCCCCGAGCAGCGCAACATCGCGCAGGTTTTCCAGTTTCCGGTCATCTATGACACGATGACGGTCTATGACAATCTGGCCTTCCCATTGCGCAATCGCGGCATCGGCGAAAAGGAGGTCGACGCCAGGGTGCGCGAGATCGGCAAGATGCTCGAGCTCGACCACATGCTCAATAAGCGCGCCTCGGGCCTCACCGCCGACGGCAAGCAGAAGATCTCGCTGGGCCGGGGCCTGGTGCGCTCGGACGTCAATGTCATCATGTTCGACGAACCGCTGACCGTCATCGATCCGCATCTCAAATGGGTGCTGCGCTCGAAGCTCAAGGAGCTGCATCACCGCATCCGGCGGACGATGATCTATGTGACGCATGACCAGACGGAAGCGCTCACTTTCGCCGAGAAGGTCGTGGTCATGAAGGACGGCCAGATCGTGCAGATCGGCACGCCGATCGAGCTCTTCGAAAAGCCCAAGCATACTTTCGTCGGCCATTTCATCGGCTCGCCCGGCATGAATCTCTTGCCCTGCACGGTGGAAGGCGGCAGAGCGGTCTTTGCCGGCAATCCGGTCGCGGCTGCGAATGCCGCAGCCTACAAGGGCAATGGCAAGGTGCTGGAGATCGGGGTCAGGCCCGAATTCGTGAGCTTCGGGGCGCAGGGCATTCCGGTCGATATCGTGAAAGTCGCCGATGCCGGGCGCTACCGGATCGTCGAGACGCGCCACCAGGACCACAGCATCAAGCTCCTGGTCGCCGAAGGCCTGGTCCTTCCGACAAGACAGGCGCATCTCCAGTTCGATCCGGCGCATACGCAAATCTATGAAGACGGATGGATGGTGTCCTGATGAACAAGACCGTCAATCAGAAGGCCTGGTTCTTCGTCCTGCCCGTCGTGCTGCTGGTCGCCTTCAACGCCATCATCCCCTTGATGACGGTGGTGAATTTCTCGGTGCAGGAGACCTTCGGCGACAATGTGTTCTTCTGGGCGGGCGTGCAATGGTTCGAGCAGGTGCTGCAGTCGCCTCGCTTCCATGCGGCACTTGGGCGCCAGCTCCTGTTCACCGCCATCATCCTCCTGATCGAGATTCCGCTGGGGCTCGCCATCGCGCTCACCATGCCGCGCAAGGGGCCATGGGTCTCGGTCTGCCTCGTGCTCATGGCCTTGCCGCTCCTCATCCCGTGGAACGTCGTCGGCGCCATGTGGAACATCTTCGCGCTGCCCGACATCGGGTTCCTGGGGCGGCTGATCAACGGCCTCGGCATCGAATACAACTATACGCGCCAGCCTTTCTCGGCCTGGTTCACCATGGTGCTGATGGATGTCTGGCACTGGACGTCGCTCGTCGTGCTCTTGTGCTATGCCGGCCTCGTCTCGATCCCCGATGCCTATTACCAGGCGGCGAAGGTCGACGGTGCCAGGCCCTGGGCGGTGTTCCGCTATATCCAGCTGCCGAAGCTCAAATATGTGCTGACCATCGCCATCCTCTTACGCTTCATGGACAGCTTCATGATCTATACCGAAGCCGTCGTTTTGACCGGCGGCGGGCCCGGCAATGCCACGACCTTCCTGTCGATCGACCTGCAGAAGATCGCCCTCGGCCAATTCGACCTGGGGCCGGCAGGGGCCATGTCGATCATCTACTTCCTGATCATCCTGTTCTTCAGCTGGCTGTTCTACACGCTGATGATGAAAGACGAGGCCCGGTGATGAAACGCGTGCCCTGGCTCATCCCGACGCTCTACATCCTCTTCCTGATGCTGCCGATCTATTGGCTGATCAACATGTCGTTCAAGACGACGAACGAGATCCTGGGCTCCTTCACTCTGTGGCCGCGGGATTTCACCTTCGACAATTACATCAAGATCTTCACCGATCCGACCTGGTACAATGGCTATATCAATTCGATCACCTATGTGGTGATCAACACGGTGCTGTCGGTCGCGGTCGCGCTGCCCGCAGCCTATGCCTTCTCGCGCTACCGCTTCCTCGGCGACAAGCATCTGTTCTTCTGGCTCCTGACCAACCGCATGGCGCCGGCCGCGGTCTTCGCGCTGCCCTTCCTGCAGCTCTATTCGGCGGTGGGCCTGTTCGACACGCCGATCGCCGTGGCGCTCGCCCATACGCTGTTCAACATCCCGCTCGCGGTGTGGATCCTCGAAGGCTTCATGTCGGGCGTGCCGAAGGAGCTCGACGAGACCGCCTATGTGGACGGCTATTCCTTCTGGGGCTTCTTTTTCAAGATCTTCGTGCCGACGATCGCCGCCGGCATCGGTGTCGCCGCCTTCTTCTGCTTCATGTTTTCCTGGGTCGAATTGCTGCTCGCCAAGACCCTGACCTCGGTCGCGGCGAAGCCCATCGCCGCCACCATGACGCGCACCGCCAGCACGTCGGGCTATGAGCTGGGGCTGCTGGCGGCCGCCGGCACGCTCACCATCGTGCCCGGCGCCTTCGTGATCTATTTCGTGCGCAACTACATCGCCAAGGGCTTCGCCCTTGGCCGCGTGTGACAAAGGAGGGGCCAGATGGAAGCTGCACCGTTTCTCTCCTGGATGGCCTGGACCTGGCCGACCGCGGCCTTTTTCCTGTTCATCTTCCTCTGCCTCGTCGGCATGTCGGTGTGGGAATATTACGCGCCGGGCGGCGATCCGCGGCACGGCATACTGGGCCTCGACACGACGCGCGGCGACCGCCTGTTCATCTCACTGCTGGGCAGTGCCTTCATCTTCCTGGCCTGGCTTGGCCTTATCGGCACGCCGCTCTGGGGGCCGCTGGTCATCGCGCTGATCTACGCTTTCGCCGTGTTCCGATGGGTCTAGTTGCCGCGTGAGTGCTGCTCATGCGATGTCGCTGACAAAAGATTCACAGATCAGGGCAAAACCTGCGCGGACTCCTTACGTGGGGACACGTCAGCCCGCTCGCTTACCTTGTCGCGAGCCTCGAGATCGGTCCTTGCGGTGGTCGGTGGTCTGTGTCCGCGCCGCCCCGATATCGGCAAGGAACACGCATCCGACGGCGTCATTGAGTTCGGGGACCAGGATGGTCACGAGCCTGCGCGAGGGCTCGGCGCGTGGCGGCTTGGAATGATGGCCCAGGGTCTCGAGCTTCGACATCGGGCGAGACAGCCTTGGCCGCAGCGCCAGCCGCCGCCCGGCCTTCCGGCAACAAGCGCCGAGCTCATGCAAGGTGTTGCAGACATTGTCGGCAATCGTCGCGATAGTCTCGACGATGGCGCCGAAGAACGCGACGACCATCGCCGTCCATAGCGCGATGATGCGGTCGAGCGCCGCGCTTTGGCAAGGCGTGCTGGTCATGTGACGGTTCCTTTGGGGAGGGAGGGCGCCAGTCATTGGCGGCGAGGCCGGCGCCGGACTTTTTCACTGGCGGAATGCAATGTGCCCGGCAGCGGCTGTGGCCGGATCAAGTCCGGCCATGAACTCCGGATACAGGTTTTTCGATTCTGATATTTTCCAAACTACGCTTTGGCCCACGATGTCAAGAGATCAAATCAGGGCGAGTTCACAGGGAATGACAGGTGCCCCGCACGCCCTGACTTGCGACGACCACGCTCGCCACCTTCTTTGCCCAGCATGTGCGAGCCCCGCCAAACGAAATGCGCTCGGCAGCATCTCGCTCCGAGCGCACAATTTCCGACCCTGATATTTCCCAGCTGACCCACGCTTTGGTCCACTATGTCAAGAGCCGTGATGTGAACGCATGACGGCCGGCGTGAGGAAATGGATGAGCAGAGCTTTTGCATGCAGCAGTCTTTCCGTGAATGCTGGCGCGTAGAACAGCTGATCTCTTCAGGGTTTCGTTTGTTCACCGAGTAGATCCAGTGATGGATGGGCACGACAACCCAAAGAAATCAGTAAGTTAGGAGACGCCGTGTGCGCAGCGTGTGCAGTAAGAGACTGCGCTGTGCGTGAAGAAGCATGAAAATTCTTTGAACTGACGCCGTTTCTGATGACAATGATTGGACACGTCACACCCATGCTCGGCTGCAAGGCACCCGATCCGCGTGCAGGAAAGTGGGGCGGCGAGATAAAGCTGTGCAGGGGAAAACTCGTTCCGGGTCTCAGTCCCCAGCACGAGGCGGTGTTGACGATCGCTCCGCCGCCAGCTGCGGGAGGGAGCCGGCATAGATGAACTCAAGAAGATCGTCACGCAGATAGGCTTCGGCTTCGACATGCGAGACATCATGATCGGCCACCGCTACGCGTGCGCCTTCAGCGCGCGCCTGGCGAACGATAACCGCATCAATTCCGCCTGCCGCACCTATCACAAGGGCGCTCTTTGCGTCAAATCTGCTCATCTCATTCTGCCTCGGCTGTGCCCTGGATGCCCTCGAACAGGGCCCGCCGAGTGATGACGCCTGCTGCTTCGCCTCCCTCATAGACGGCGATGAGTTCATCGGCCTCAGCCGCGACCTTGAGGACGGCGGACAGCTTGTCGCTCGTCTGCACGCGCGGCAACGCGGCGAACTGCTTGTCGGTCAGCCTGGCCAGACATTCCCGCGGCTTCATGATCTTCCGGGCAGTCACGAGATTGAGTCGCGAAATGCCGGACACGAACTCGGCCACATAAGAATCTGCCGGGTCCGTCACGATGTCTTCCGGCGTGCCGACCTGGACGAACTGGCCGTCCTTCATGATGGCGATGTGATCGCCCAAGCGTATCGCCTCGTCCAGATCATGGGTGATGAAGACGGTCGTCTTGCGAACCACTTTCGCAAGGTCGAGAAACTGCTTCTGCAGCTGCCGGCGAATAAGCGGATCGAGCGCCGAGAAGGGCTCGTCCATCAAAAGAATCTGTGGATCGGCGGCCATGGCGCGGGCAAGGCCGACGCGCTGCTTCATGCCGCCGGAAAGCTCATCGGGATAGCGATCCTCCCAGCCGCTGAGATCGACAAGCCTGAGCTTTTCATCAGCGATGCAATGGCGTTGCGTCGTCGGCATACCGCGCAGCTCGAGGCTGAGCGCCACATTGTCACGCACGGTGCGGTGCGGCAAAAGGGCCATATGCTGGAAGACCATGCCCACATGTTCGGAGCGCAGCTTTCGGAGATCGGACTCAGAGAGCTCGTTGATCGCTTGTCCGCCGATACGGATTTCACCTGCGGTCGGCTCGATAAGGCGATTGAGGTGACGGACGAGGGTTGATTTGCCCGATCCCGACAATCCCATGATGCAGAAGATTTCGCCCGGAGCCACGGAGAATGACACATCGGCGACCGCCGTCACGCAATCGAACTCTTCGAGCACCTGCTTCTTAGTGGCGCCGCGGTCGCGCGCCGCGGCCAGGGCTTTCTCCTTGCCGGATCCGAAAATTTTCCAAAGGCCAGAACAGACGATGGCGGGAGAACTCATGTTCGAGACTCTTGCGTTGCGCGATCCGATAATCGGGCAAGACTGATATGGCCGGCAGCCATGCCGCCGGCCCGCTTTTAACCAACTGTCAGTTTGTCGCCTTGGACTCGGCGATCCACTTGTCCCAATCCGCTTTGTGAGCGGCGATCCAGTCGGTCGCGTGCTTCATGATCTGCTCGTTGGACTTTTCGCCATTGGCGACGAGGTTGTTCTCGGCGTTGATGTCATCGATCGGTATGGTCACCAGCTCGAAGAACTTCTTCGCCGACGGGTTGGCTTTGAGGAATGCCGTGTTGGCGATGACTTTCTGGTCGTTGACGGGGAAGCCGAGATTGCCGAGCCCTTCGACCGTGGTGTTTCCCGTCTGGCCATCGGGAAGCGGCGCTTCCTTGACATTCAACCATGTCACTTCCTTGCCGGGGCGTAGGACGCCCGATACCCAGAGCGGCGTCCATGTGTAGTAGAGAGTCGGCTTGCCGGCCTTGATGCGCTCGATGGCGTCGGGGATGATCGCAAAATACCCGCCCTGCTTGTGCTCGACCGTGTCGCGCAGGCCAAAGGCCGTCAGCTGGTGCTCGATCACCCGCTCACAGCCCCAGCCGGGCTCGCAGCCATAGAGGTCGGCCTTGCCATTGCCATCGATATCGAAGAGCTTGGCTTTTTCCGGGTCCTTCAGCTCTTCGAAATACTTGATACCGGTGGCATCGGCCGTCTTCTTGTCGATGAGGTAGCCCTGCAGACTGTTCTTGGCGAGGGTACCGACCCGCATCAGCTTTTCATCACCGCCCGTTTCTTTCCAGTAGGTATCATGCAGCGGCACCCAATGTGCGGCATAGAAAGTAAGATCGCCGGCGCCGACAGCTGTATGGGCGAGCTGGATCTGAACCTGCGTCGGCTCGGCGACGTCATATCCCAGATCCTTCAGACCTTGATCCACGATATAGGTCTGGAACAGTTCCTCGGTGATGCCGCTCCAGGCCGGCTTGATCTGGTCAGCAGCAGCAGGTGCTGCGACCCCGGCGGCCAGCGCCAGCGCCAGCATCATTGACTTCAGTTTCATTTGTTTCCTCCCTTTTGCACGCGCACTTCGCGCATGTTCCTGAAACTTTGATTTCCGGCGAGCGAGCGGATCAAACCGATCGGCCCCTGGCGCCAGATTTCTCCCGGCCGGCGCTTCTGCACCGAGAGCGCCTGGGTGAAGCGATCCAGCACAATGGCCAGCACCACGATGCCAAGGCCGCCGACAGTCGCCAGGCCGACATCGAGCCTGCCGATGCCGCGCAGCACCATCTGGCCGAGGCCGCTCACCGCGATCATCGAGGCGATGACCACCATCGAAAGCGACATCATGAGCGTCTGGTTGACGCCGGCCATGATGGTGGGCAGAGCGAGCGGCATCTGTGCTTTCCACAGAACCTGACGCTCGGTTGCGCCAAAGGCGCGCATGGCTTCGACCACATCCTCCGGAACCTGGCGGATGCCGAGGTTGGTCAACCTGATGAGCGGGGCAACGGCAAAAATGACGGTTACGATGACGCCCGGCACATTGCCGATGCCGAACAGCATGACAATCGGCACAAGATAGACGAAAGCCGGGATGGTCTGCATGCCATCGAGGAGGGGACGCATAATGGAATAGGCCATTTCGCTGCGAGCCGCCCAGATGCCCAGCGGAATGCCAAGCGCTATTGCGACGACGAGGGAAGTGAGGACGATCGACAGCGTGGTCATCGCCTCCTGCCACACGCCGATGATCCCCAGGAAGACCAGTGACGCAACGAGCGCTGAAGCGAGACGCCGCCCTCCAAACTGCCATGCGACCAAAGCTACCAGGACGATCAGGATGCTCGGCGGGATGGAATTCAGGCCGACGCCGAACCATTGCAGCAGAATATCGAATGGAGCCTTGATCGACTGGAAGAAGGGCCGATAGTTATCGACGAGCCAGCGCAGGCCGCTCGTCATCCAATCGGCCACCGGCATTGTCCAGCATTTGAAAGGGTCCAGGGCCCCGCATTCGGCCATCGTGCATTCCTTTCGGGTCTGCCTTGTGCGGCGGTCATTGCTAGCATGTGCGCGACGTATCTGGCCGCTGCAAAAAGCTCGACAGTGTCTTGACTTTAATTCGCTGAATGCCGTCTGCTCGCCGCTCTAAAGTCCGCTGACGTAGATGAAATGCATTCCGGAGCGTGCAGGCATGTGATCGCATAAGCATCGCGCATCGGCGCTCCGGATGGTCCGTGAGCTGCCCGCACAGTTCAACTCAAAGGTAGCAAGATGAGCAACATCGACATCGCCAAAGCCTATATCAATGCCGTCCAGACGGGCGGCCAGGCCGCCCTCGGCAGCATCTTTCATCCCAATGTCGTCTGGCACCAGCCGGGCAACAACAAGTTCTCGGGCACCAAGAACGGCATGGCTGAACTCGGCGCGATGCTGGGGGGTATGATGGAAGCTTCCGCCGGTAGCTTCGCCATATCGAAGGTGAAGCGCTACCTCGCCAACGGCGATCTGGTGGCGGTGGAGATCGAGTTCTCCGGCCAGCGCGACGGTCTCAAGCTGGCGCAGCCGGGTGTTGCGCATCAAGGACGACAAGGTCGTCGAGGTGTGGCTGTTTTCCTCCGACCCGGAACAGGAAGACCAGTTCTGGGGCAAATAAGCTCGCACGTCGACGGCGGGGACTGATCGCGTCCTCGCCCATCCCCGTTCACTATTTCTTTGAGGAGTTTCGCCATGAGCGAGAAAAGCAAGCAGCTTGTCACCACCGCCTACCAGCGGATCTTCGGCGACCTGGACGCATCGGCGGTGGACGAGTTCATGAGCAAGGATTTCATCCAGCACAACCCGAACATTCCTGATGGTCCGGAAGGCGTGAAGCAAGTGCTGCAGATGCTCGCCTCGCAAGGCACGCCCAAGCAGAAGATCGAGTTCAAGCATGTCGCTGTGGAAGGCGATGTCGTCTTTCTCCATTCCCGCTATGAAATGGGCGGAAAAGAATGGCGCTTTATCGACATCTATCGCATCGAGAACGGCAAACTGGCCGAGCACTGGGACGCCATGATGCAAATGCCAGACCAGCGCGCGAACAACAATCCGATGTTCTAAGCGGGACCGCCGGCGGATGTCAGTCGAGCGATACCTGCCGTCTCACTGGCCGGCGCATGGCGCAACAATCATTGCATTGCCGAGCTACCACTTCTCGTCGAGCAGAGCTTGTAGTTGTAGATCCCTGCAATGCGGCCCGCGAGCCCTGTGCAACTCCACCAGTGATCAGGAATAGAAGATCGGCCAGCAAAACAATGACGGGGGCAGCAGGGATGAGCGTGCGCCGGCCGCCCACGCTCTCGGCGTCCGGCCCGGCGATGTCCGAAAAGGCGGCTGTTCACGGCGGAGAGGTCGAAAAACTGCGCGGCCTGGAGATCGCGAGCCTAAACCTGGATGTCCAGCGGTAAGCTGGAAAGCCGCCGCAACTTCCCGTGCTCGATGACGTAATTCTGCTCGAGGCGCACTCCAGCTCTGAGGTCGTCGCCATAAAGCCCTGGTTCGAGCGTGAACGTGCAGCCATCCACGAAGACATCGTCTGAACCGGCGTTGATGAACGGGCCCTCCACAGGATCGAGCCCGATTCCGTGCCCCAGATGATGGTCGAAGCGCCAACCCCTCTGCCGCGTATTCAGGAAGGAAGCGATCTCCGCGAAAACATCACCGCATCGCACGCCCGGCTGGATCAGTTTCTCAGCCGCCGATAAGGCTTCGACAACGTACTCGAAAGCTTTCTCCTGCACAGCCGCTCGCTTGCCGGACACGGCGAAGGTACGGCACATGTCGGAATAATAGTTGGCGACTGTGGCTCCGGCGTCTACCGGCAGGAGATCGCCGGCGACGAGTGGAACAGGTCGTGGTCGCCCACCCGGCTGGCCACCGCGAAAATCGTTGCCGAGTTCGCCAATCGTCTCTCCCGATGCAACTGTCGCCGCGGCATGGAACATCGCGAAGACTTCCATTTCCAGAACCCCGGGACGGATATTAGGGGCGACAGCGAGATATCCCGCCTCGTTGGCGGCAATGGCTGCCGCAATCAGAGCCACTTCATCGGCATCTTTAATCCGACGCATCGAGGAAATTTCAGCTGCGACCGGTACTATCGCGATACCCGCCAGATTGGCAGTATCTGCCCTAAGATTCTTGATGTCTCTCTGATAGGCGTCGAGCAGCACCGCAAGCGAAAGTCGCTCGCGATCATCCGGATTTGTGCAAAAGGGAGAGTCCTCGAATCGGATCGTTTCGTCGGCTGAAACTGCACTACCTGCAGATCGACCGATCGCAGCAACGCTGAAACCGTCCCTGCGGAGAAAGCCCGCGGCTGGAAGACTTTTCCAGCCGCTCAAACCAAAGAAGTATGTGAGGTTCTGTTGCCGCGTGAATATGATGCCATCGACATTCAGTTCGTCGAGTTTGCGGGACAGACGCCAGCGGCGCTCCCGGCATCCGACCGCTTGCAAATCAGCCAGCGTAGCCAAGTCGGTAATATTCTTCCGCAAAAACAATGGTTCCATCGGGGTCATCGATCTCGTCTCCTCTCTACACTATTTTGGACTTCAAGGTCGTTTGAAAACCTGGGACATTTGGTGCTGTTACGTTGTTTGGGGAAGGGACGCACGAGATACTCGGCCTCCGGTGTTCCGGCAAGCTGATAGCTTACGGCGCGCCGCTCGGCGATGGCCTGAAGATGTGGCTTCGGATTTGGGAGGCGGAGCGGTTTGCAGGCGTTTTGGCGCCATGCCCTGCATCTTCAACAATCGGGTCAGCAAGCGCTTTGGCAGCCTGGGTGTTGCGGCGGGTCTGGACGATTTCGTCGAGACGGCCCGCCATAGCCAATGTTTCTTCCCTGCGATGGCAATCACGACCTCGTCGAGGTGCCGATATCATCTGATGAAAGCGGCTTGCGGCGAATGCGACCGGCATAATCGGGTCCGTGCTTTCGGCCCGATCGGCGGATCGTCTCGTAGGAAGCCACAATCGGCAGCATTTCCTGGCCGTGACGCAAGCTCAACGGGAGCCGATAATAGAGCCAGGTGGCGCGGGAAATGATATCCAGCGGGAAGCGGTAGTTTCTATAGCGGGCAGCGTGAGACACGCCGGCCCCTTACCGGCAATCCCTTAACGCAGAAACAACATGACAGCACCGCTCGACGTGCCCAAGGGCCCCGGCCTTGGCGTGGTCCCCGACAAGACAGCTTTCGGCCCGCCGGTCATGTCTTTCGGCTGAGCTGCGTCCGCCTGTCGATCAGGGTTGAAGTTATCTCAACATAAACTATCATGCGGGTTTCGACCATTGTGGCCCTTCGAATGGTGCGCCGCTTCTACGATCTGCCGTCATTGACAGCTCTCGCCGCCTTCGAGGCGGTGGCGCGCCATCGCAGCATGACCAGGGCCGCTGCCGAGCTGAATGTCACCACCGGCGCCATCAGCCGGCAGGTGAGAAGCCTGGAGAGTTTTGTGGGAGGCCCCTTACTGCGCCGGGAGCGCCGCGGCGTCGAAGTATCGGCAAAAGGTGCCGAGCTCTATTCGGTCCTGGCGACCGGGTTCAGCCAGTTCTCTCACACTCTCCAACGCATCAAGTCGGGCAAGACGATGGCCGCGGTGACGGTCGGCGCTCCGACCGCTTTCGCCTCGCTCTGGCTGATGAAGCGGATCGGGGATTTCTGGCGCGCGCATCCCGATATCACGATCAATCATCTGGTCTCCGACAACGCGCATGACCTGCGCCGCTCAGAAATAGACCTGCGCATCCGATATGGAACCGGATCATGGCCCGATGAGAGCGGCGCCTTCCTGTTCAGGGATTATCTGATACCTGTCTGCGGGCGGCGGTTTCTGAAGCAGAATGCCACGACCTCACTCCAAGCCTTGTCCAAGGCGCCGCTGTTGAACCTGCATAAGGTCGATCCCAGCTGGACGACCTGGGAGGAGTGGTTCCGGCTGGTAGGCCATCCGATTGAGCATTTGCGGACCCGCAATGCCAACAACTATGTGAGCATCCTGAATGCGGCGGCGGATAATCAGGGCGTGGCCATCGGCTGGTCCGGCCTGGTCGAGCCTCTGCTGAAGGATGGAAGCCTGGTGCGCTTCGGCAAAGTCAAAGTCCTGTCGCCGGGGGCGTTCTATGTCACCTGGAATGACCATCGCAAGCTCGACGAGGCGGGCGAGCAACTCAAAGCATGGCTGATCAAGGCGGGAGCCGCGATGCCGACCAGCACTCTGACAAAGGGCCGCAGCGTTGAGTCCAAGTCAACACGCAGCTGAGAATTGCTGGCATTGCGGGGTTCGCCTGGTCGCTTTCTAATGACGCTCGTATCAAGCAAGCAGTGGCGAGCCATGAACGCGATCAGCTCAATCAATCTTGAACAAGTGCTGCGGCCCGTCGCCACGGCGCGTGGGTTGCCAAGTGCTTTCTACACGGATCCCGGCCTATACGACCTCGAGCGCGAGAGAGTATTCGGCCGCAACTGGTCGTGCATCGGCTTGGGGAAGGACGTGCCCAATCCGGGCGATCTCAGGCCGATCACGTTCCTGGGGCAGCCGCTGCTCATTGCTCGCGGCCGTGATGGCTTGATCCGGGTCTTCGAGAATGTCTGCCGCCACCGTGGTGCAATGCTCCTGTCGGAGCCGGCCAATGGCAAGCCCGTCATCCGCTGCCCCTATCACTCATGGTGTTATGGCCTCGATGGCAAGCTGGTGACCACGCCACATGTCGGCGGCGCCGGGCACAACACCCATCCCGATATCAGGCGCGAAGAGCTCGGTCTCTTTGAAGTGCGCTCGCATGTCTGGCTCGACATGATTTTCGTGAACATCTCGAAGACGGCTGCGGATTTCCGCGACTACGCCGCCGATCTGCTCGAGCGTTTCAAGGAATTCGATGGGGTGTCACTGCACCATGGGGGCAGTGATTCCTCTTTCAAGATCGACCTCGGTGCCAATTGGAAGCTCGCCGCGGAGAACTTCGCGGAGAGCTATCACCTGCCATGGGTGCATCCGGGCCTGAACAGTTATTCGCGCCTCGAAGACCACTACAATATGATGGAGCGTTCTTTCTGCGGCCAGGGCAGCCATGCCTATACACCGAGCTTCGGGCCGAATGGCGAGCGCTTCCAGGAGTTCAAGGGGCTTTCAGAGAAATGGACAAAGGGCGCAGAATATCCCGCCTTCTTCCCGAATGTTCAGATCGGCTTCCAGAACGACCATATCTTCATAATCCAGCTCGAGCCCGTGACGCCGGAAAATACAATCGAGCATGTCGAGATCTACTATGCCGACAAGGCCATGACGGAGCCCGCCTTCGCCGCCATGCGCGAAAAGAACGCGAAAATGTGGAAGGATATCTTCGTCGAAGATATCGATGTGGTGGAGCGCATGCAGAAGGGCCGGCATGCGCCGAGCTTCGACGGCGGCAAATTCTCACCGGTTATGGACGGGCCGACGCACAGGTTCCATGAGTGGATCGCCGAGCAGATGAAGGCTTAGCGCGCTAGTTCGCCGCTCATGGAAGACACACTGCAGGAGCTGGATTGCAAGATAGCGGATGCGCATGGCGAGGGCGACGCAAGTCGACTGGCGCATTTATATGCCATAGTCGCCCAGCGTCTTGCGGCAGAGGGTGAGGTCGATCGGGCGGCATTCCTGTTCGTGAACGCTTATGTGTGGGCTCTCGATGCGGGAGAAGAAGCCATAGCCGCCCGGGCGCGCGGAGTTCTCTTGAAGATGGGCCGGGAGCAGTAGAGACGGGATTCGTAATGCGACAGCATGCAAGCGTGGTGGTCATTGGCGGTGGATTGGTGGGGTGCTCCATCCTCTATCACCTCACCAAGATGGGATGGAGCGATGTCGTTCTACTCGAGCGCGACGAACTGACCTCTGGCTCGACCTGGCATGCAGCCGCCGGCATTCATGGCCTGCATGATTCAACCAATATCAGCCGCATCCAGTACTATACGATGCAGCTTTATCGCGAGCTGGAGAAGGAGACAGGGCAGGGATGCGGGGTCTTCCAGCCGGGCAGCCTGTATCTCGCCCAGACGGAAGAGCGCGAGCAGCAGCTGCGGCTGCAGGCGGCAAAAGCCCGGCGCTATGGCATAGATTTTCATGAAGTGTCCCGCGCCGAAGCCGAGAAGCTGCACCCGCTCGTCGACTTCGATGGCATTCGCTGCATCATGTACGAGCCCGATGGCGGGAATGTCGATCCATCCGGCGTGACGATGGCCTATGCCGCGGGGGCGCGGCAGCGCGGCGCGGAGATCCACCGCTTCACGCCGGTCATCGCCACCGAGCCGCGCCCAGACGGAAGCTGGCTGGTGCGTACGCCCAAGGGCGATATTCAGGCACAATGGGTCGTCAATGCCGCGGGACTATGGGCGCGCGAGGTTGCAGAGATGGCAGGATTGGATCTGCCGCTCATCCCGACCGAGCACCAGTATTTCGTCACGGAGACCATCCCGGAGATCGCGGCACTTGGCCGGCGCCTGCCCTCGGTCGCAGACCGCGACGGCGAATATTATCTGCGCCAGGAAGGGCTGGGTTTCCTGATCGGCGCCTATGAGAAGAACATGAAGTTCTGGTCCGAGGATAGAACGCCGGCCGATTTTGGCCACGAGCTCCTGCCCGACGATCTCGACCGCATCGAAGAAAACGTGATGCGCGCGATCGGCCGCATTCCCGTCATTGAAACAGCCGGCGTCAAGCGCGTCATCAATGGACCGATGATCTGGTCGCCTGACAGCGCCGCTTTGTTCGGGCCGGTGCCGGAGCTCAGGAACTATTTCTGCTGCTGTGGTATCATTCCAGGCTTCTCCCAATCAGGCGGGCTCGGCAAGCTGTCAGCCGAGTGGATCATCGAGGGCGAGCCGACACTGGACCTGTTTGCCTGGGATCTGGCGCGCTTCGGCTCATGGGCCGGCAAGGCCTTCACCAAGGCCCGCGTCAGGGATCAATATGCCAATCGGTTCAAGATCCATTTCCCCGGTGAAGAGCGCGTCGCGGGCCGCCCGGTGCGCACCAGGCCAGCCTATGAAGCGCAGAAGCAATTGGGCGCGGTGTTCGGCCTGAACTATGGCTGGGAGCATCCCTTGTGGTTCTCGCAAGGTGACGAGCCCAGGGAGGAAAGTTACGGCTTCACGCGTCAGAACTGGTGGGAACCGGTCGGCCGTGAAGTGCGCATGCTGCGCGATGCTGCCGGGATCATCGACATATCGAACTTTGCCAAATACGCAGTGAAGGGTCCCAAAGCTGAAGATTGGCTCAACCGGCTATTCGCCAATCGCATGCCGGCCCAACCAGAACGATCATGCCTGACGCCGCTCATCGGCAAGCGCGGCGGCATCGCCGGTGATTTCACCGTGTCGCGGCTCGACGAGCAGGAGTTCATCATTGTCGGATCGGGCATGGCCGAGCGCTACCATGAGCGCTACTTCCAGTCCGTTCAATTGCCCTCCGGCACGACATTTCGCTCACTGACCGAGGAAATGTGCGGGTTCAATGTAGCCGGACCCAGGTCACGTGAGCTTCTGCAGCGGCTGACCAATGCGGACCTTTCCTCGGATGCCTTTCCCTTCATGCGATCACAGCGCATAACGGTGTCGGGCATCGATGTCGTCGCTATCCGCGTTTCCTTCACCGGCGACCTCGGCTGGGAATTGCACTGCGCCGCCAAAGACCAGATCGAGCTCTATTCCGCCCTCATCAAGGCCGGACGCGAATGCTCCGCCGGACCCGTGGGATCACGCGCCCTCATGTCGCTTCGTATCGAGAAGGGCTATGGCAGCTGGGGTCGTGAATATTCCCCCGAATACTGGCCGCAGGAGGTCGGACTCGACCGGCTGATCAAGATGGACAAGGGCGACTTTCTGAACCGCGACGCCTTTGCGGCAATCGCCGGGAAAGCCCCGCGGGACAGGCTCTCGATGTTCGCGCTCACTGCGGTGGAAGCGGACGCCGCCGGCGGGGAGCCGATTTTTCTCCGTGATGGATCGTCTGCAGGCCAGGTGACGTCCGGCGCCTATGGCTACTCGGTAGGGCAGTCATTGGCGATCGGCTTCGTCCGCGCCGAGGTGGCAAAACCCGGACAGCGATTCTCGATTTCCGTTCTTGGCCGACCGCATGAGGCCATATTACTCGACAAGGCGCCTTTCGATCCGGCCGGATCGAGGCTTCGTTCGTGAGGTTGGAATGCCGGAGGATGTTGTCATCATAGGCGGCGGGCAGGCGGCACTCTCTTGCGCCGCCCGCCTGCGCGAGGCAGGGCATGAAGGCGAAATAGCCATTGTCGGCGACGAGCCGTGGCTGCCCTACCAGCGACCGCCACTCTCCAAGGCTTTTCTGCTCGGCAAGACGACAATTGACCGCCTGAGCTTTCGTCCGCCGGAATTCTTCGGGAAATCGCGGATATCGGTCCACACGGGAAAGCGTGTCACGCGCATCGATCGCGCGCGACTGGAGATCGAAACATCGGACGGCCAGAAATTCAGCTATGGCAAACTGGTCATGGCGACAGGGTCCAGGGCGCGGACCCTTCCGGGAGAAGATAGGCGAGGTCTGCGAGGTATTTTCACCCTTCGGTCAATCGACGATGCTGAGCTGCTGCGGCAGGCGTTGATGGAGGCCAGGAGCGCGCTCGTCATCGGGGCCGGCTACATCGGCTTGGAAGTCGCATCGATTAGTGCCGGAATAGGCCTTGACATCACCATCGTCGAAACGGCGGATCGCATCCTCAAGCGCGTCGCCTGCGCCGAGACGGCCGAAGCTGTCAGCGAACTTCATGCAGGCCGAGGCGTGAAACTGAAAATTGCGACGGCGCTCGATCGCCTGGTGGCAAATGGTGGGCAAGTGACCGGTGCATTGTTGAGTGACGGGACCACGGTTACCGCAGATCTGGTTGTCGTCGGCATCGGCGGTGTGGCCAACGATGAGTTGGCCGCCGAATCCGGATTGGAGGTCGGGAACGGCATCGTCGTCGACGAGCTTTGCCGGACTTCCGATCCGAACATATTTGCGGCTGGCGACTGTGCCCTATTTCCGTTCAAGGACCGGATGGTACGACTGGAGTCGGTTCAGAATGCAGTCGATCAAGGAATCGCCGTCGCGAATGTCATTCTCGGCAAGCCAATGAACTATAAACCGGTGCCATGGTTCTGGAGCGACCAATATGATGCGAAGCTCCAATCGGCTGGACTCGCTTTGGACTACAACAAGATTGTCGCTGTGCGATCAGCACGAGAAGGTGGTTCGGCCTTCTGGTATTTTCGCGATGGCGATGCCGTTGCGGTCGATACGATCAATGACGCCAAGACCCACATGGCTGCCAGACGCCTCTTCGGGTCAGCGGCGCGGCTGTCACCGGAGGTTCTTCTCAGCCCGGATTTTGACATAATGCAACATGTTCGCGCTTCCGTGCCGTCGGCGTCAGTCCCTCATTGACTTATATCTCCGCATGCGACTGAAACCATGCGTGAGCGGCACCACTTGTCGATGGGAGCGACTAATCAAAGAAATCAATCGGATTGAATGATGCTGTGTGCGCAGCGTGTGCAGTCAGAAACTCATTCCGAAGTTTGGCTAAGGTTCGGAGCGTCACGGGCGCGACCTGTGCAGTCAGAATCCACTTTTCTTGCGCGCCAGTCGGGCTAGCTAGGGCGACGCGTGGATGGCGCGCGCGGCGCTGGTGACGTCGCTGATGCCGGTCAGCCTCTCGGCATCGATCACGAGCCTCCGGGCGAGCGTCAGCGCCTTGGTCTCGCATTTGGCGCGCATGGCCGGCTTCGCGATGCTTTCGAGATCCTCCGTATGGGCCAGCCCCAAAATGCGGCGGATCATCTTGATGCCGGCGAAGGAGATCGTGTCGACGAACAGATTGCGCATGAAGCGCTGCTTCTCGGTGGTGAAGGCGAGAGCGCCGTCGGGATCCTGGAAGAGCTCCGGCATATAGGCGTCACCCGACTTGCTCTTGTCCCAGAGCTCGACGAACCGCTTGCTGAACAGCCGCCAGACCTGCTCGACCTGCATCAGGATCCAGTGACGATAGGGGCTGCGGGCATAGACCCGCGCCTCGTGGCCGTCCTGCGAATAAAAGGCGAGCAGCAGGTTGCCGATGACCGCGCCGACATCGAAGCCCATGGGGCCGACAAAGGCGAATTCCGGGTCGATGACACGCGTGTCCGTGGGCGTCAGCATGATCGAGCCGGTATGGAGGTCGCCATGGATCAGGGCTTCGGCCGAGGTCATGAATTGCAGCTTGCGCCTCTGCACCGCGGCTTTCAGCGGCTCGTCGCGGCGGAATTGCGCGGCGATCTCGTCGAGATCGGGACTGGTCCAGTGGTTGAGCTTCGCTATCCGATAAGGGTCGGTGAAGACCAGGTCCTCGGTGATCTTGCACAATTCGATATTGTCGGCGAAGGCCCAGATCCGGCGCTTGTGGTCGGACGCCGTGGTTGCGAGGGGCGAGGTGTTGAACAGGGTCTGCGCCATGAATTCGGCGATGTGGCTGGCGAAGAGCGGATATTCGATGCCGCGGATGAGGCCCTTGCGCATGATGATATGGGGCGAGAGATACTCCATCACGATCAGCGCCAGATTGCGGTCGAAATGATAGACCTTGGGCACCAGCTTCGGCGCATGCTTCGCCTGCTCGACGAGCGCCATATGCTCGTAATAGGAGCGCGACAAGGGCAGGGGCCAGGAATCGCCGACGAGCCGCACATAGGGGAGCGCCTGCTTGACGACGACCGCGGTTTTCGGGCTCCTGACGATGAAGACCAGGTTGAGATTGCCGTCGCCGACTTCCTCGACGGTCCAGCCCGCGGGCTCGCCGCCCAAGAGCTCTTTCACCTGCGGCAAGCTTCCAAGGAACTCCGGCAGGCTGCCATCATTGAGCGCGCGATAAGCCGACATGGCGCCTCAAGGCGACGCCTGGCGCGAGACGCGCAGGCGCTCGGCATAGATGTTGATGATCAGGGCGGCGAGCAGGATGAGGCCGCGGATCAGGATCTTCAGGAAGCTGTCGATATTGATGTGGTCGAGGCCGTTGTTGAGGACGCCCAGCACGAACAGGCCGATGATCGTATTGGGAATGCCGCCGCGCCCGCCGAACAGGCTGGTGCCGCCGACCACGACGGCGGCGATGGCGTCGAGCAGATAAGTGCCGAATTCATTCTGCTGGGCGCTGCCGAAATAGGCGACGCCCAGCATGCCGGCAAGCCCTGAGCAGAAGGCCGAGATCATCAGCACGGCGGCGATGATGAGCTTGACATTGACGCCCGAATATTCCGCCGCCTCACGATTGCCGCCGACCATATAGACATAGCGGCCGAAGCGCGTATAGGTCAGCACCAGGTGGCCGATCAGCAGCGCCAGCGCGGCGACGATGATGAGCCAGGGTATGCCGAGGATCGAGCGCGAGCCGAGCGTCGCGACGAGCGAGGGCACGGCATAGGCGATCTGACCCCGCACCAGCATGGCGCTGATGCCGTCGCAAATCTGCATCATGGCAAGCGTCATGATGAAGGACGGTATGCCGATCCTGGTCACGCCGAAAGCGGTGATGCCGCCGAGCGCCAGGCAGGTGAAAATCGCCAGTATGATGGCGAAGCCGCCGGCGAGCGGGATATTGGCGATGTTCACGCTCGCATCCTGAAGCGTGAAGAAGGCGACGACGATGCCGGTCGCATTGGCGACGCTGGCGACGCTCAAGTCGATCTCGGCGGTGAGAATGACGAAAGTCAGCCCCACGGCGATGATGCCGGTGATCGACACCTGCTGCAGGATGTTCTGCAGATTGCCGAAGGACAGGAAGGAGGGGCTGGCGATCGAGAAGAATGCGACCAGGAAGAGCAGCGTCAGGAAGGGCGCGATATTGCTGAGCTGGTTGCGGAACCAGTGGCTCGCGGACTGCCTTGGCGCTTTCACTTCCGACGTCGAGGTCATCAATTCTTCCTTATCCCATCATCCTGCTTCGTCAGGCGGCGGCGAGCAGGCGATCCTTGCTGATCGTCTCATTGGCGAATTCCTGCGAGACCGTGCCTTTGCGCATCACCATGATGCGGTCGGCGAGCGACAGCACCGTCTCGGGCTCGGTCGAGATTACAACGATCCCGACCCCCTGGTCGCGCAGATTCCGCACGATCTTCACCACGTCCTCCTTGGCGCCGACAT
>Ga0187894_10000474_pt1 | contig 54434 bp, 41 predicted proteins | sample GBC1701081metaG_FD_136650 | JGI IMG/M metagenome (GOLD analysis project Ga0187894, IMG submission 136650) | White microbial mat communities from a lava cave in the Kipuka Kanohina Cave System on the Island of Hawaii, USA - GBC170108-1 metaG ...
GGGACATTGAGGGTTTGCCCCCCGACCATGAGGCTCGTGCTGGCACGCACCGTGCCCACCACATCGAGGGCGACACTAGGAGCGAGCGTGCCAATCCCCACTCTGCCCGCATTGGTAACGATCAGGCGTTGCACGTTAGCCGTGGCAAAGCGCAGGGAAGGATTGACCCCGGAATTTGCCCCTCGCACGTTGAAGAAGCCCGAGCCGGGCCCAAAGGAGTTCCCCGAGTAGCCGAAGTTAAAGGCGGGCCCAGCGCTGAGGTCCGGGCCCATACCGTTGAAAATATCCTTGTTGGCCGCGCCGAAGATATGCAGATTGCCCTGGGGACTCTGGACGCCCAGGCCGAGCCCGCTGCCGGTCAGCGCCAGAGCGCTGTGCGGGGCGCCGGCAAAGACGAGGAAGGGGATGGTGAGCTGGGGCGCATTGGCATCTTCGACGAGGAAGGCGATGTGGTTGCCGCGCAGTAGCCACCTTTGGGAGGGTAGGCCTAGCGAGCTATCCTGCTCCAAGCCGATGCTGGGCGTGTTGCCGCTGCCCAGATGGAGCTTCTGCTCCGGGAGTGTCGTGCCTAATCCCACGTTGCCGTTGTCGCGAACCCAGAAGGAGCCATCCGGAGCACCCGGGACAATGACGAACGGGATACGGTTATTTACAGCGTCGAAGAACTCAACACCAATCTGGTCGACTCTGATTGCCCAATCGGGGTTCGGGGCGGTGTTGGTGTTGTCAAAGAAGACCGACGGCACGGTGCTGCTGGCAGTGAGGTCCGCCGCGAAGCTGACACGCTCCAGGCCAGCCCAGAGCAGGCCATAGAGTAATAAGGTGAGGATGAAGCAGAAGAGTGTGTGGGTACGTTGGTGTGGCATAGAGGTTCCTTTCCTGTGCATTCACTCGATGAGCCTGAGCGACAAAGTTCCCCTCACCCACCGTCGCAGCGCGCCTGTTGCCTGCTCTCGCAGAGGGTGTTAGAAAAGCCATCACATCAAGTCAATGCGAGCGGAGCGAAGCAATCTTTGTCGAAAAAGAGATTGCTTCGTCGCTTACAGCTCCTCGCAATGACACCACTTCCGATACTTCTCAGACCGCCTCTCAGGGAGAGTGACAGAGCCTGCCCCGTACTTGATACGGGGGTGAGGATAGCTCCTTACAATAGCGGGCACGGCCCGTCGTACATCACCGTTCTGCGGCCGGCGGCACGATGGCTCCATTGGCAATGGTGAAATGGCCCCCCTGAATCAGCGGATGCCGCGGTAAGACACCTTGCTCTTGCAGTTGTTCGATCAACGCCCGCCGCTGCTCTTCATCGCGCTCCTGCGCTAAGGTTGCTTTCACCTCCGGGGATAAAAGCGGTGTGACTACTAACTCATAGGTATAGTGCCCATCCGGCAGCGGCTTGCCCTGCGCGTCAACCGTGTCCAACACCATCACTTGTCCCTGGGCAAACTCTTGCTGTGTGACCTTCCCCGTGGGAAAGCCCACCTTCAACGTCACCCGCTCATAGGAGACGTGAGGTTGCCACTGAATCGCGGTGGCAGAGTAGCTCGCCTGGGCAATGGGAGAGAAACGCTCTTGCGCCTGACTGGGTGTGACCAGGAGGCAGAGCCCGGCGAGAAAAACAGGTAGGACAGAGAGGCAGCAGCGAATACGGAGTAAAGACATACGGCCTCCTTGAAGAAAAGAGTAACCGGGCAGGCTCTGTAGAGTATTGTGCTGCCTGCCCTGGCCGCTGCCATATACTCACACAGGGTGGAAAAAGGCAAGGCGAAAGTGCTCTCGGCGGGCTGTACCCACCCTACTTTCCCCTTTTGACGTGGCGCTGGTTATGATATGCGCCACGTAGAAGAAGGTGAAAAAGGAGAAAAAAAGTATGCCGCTGTATCTCGATGAGCTGTGGTTGAATATGACCTCGCCAGAGAATACCAAGAAACTCAACGCCATGTTTCAAGGTCTGGTGAACGGGAGTGCAAGTTTTCCTCCCGGTGTGACCCTCAAAGCCGGACCGTGGATGTCAAACGAAGAGCCTAAAGTGATTCTCGTTCTGGATATCGAAGATCATGCGAAAACGTTCGTCCCGTTTACCACTATTGTTGCCCAAGGGTTGATCGCCAGACGCCGCCTTACTCCTATTGTCGAGTGGAGTGCTATGAGTGAGGTGGTAAAAGCGCTATGACAGGGGGTAGAGATTTGTCAAATGCGCTTTCTCTTACTGCCCCCCGCCCGCTTGCCCTTACCGTGTACTGTGCATCCAGTAAACGGGTGGCACAGCACTATCTCGATGTGGCTGCCGACTTGGGCCGGCTGATTGCGCAACGAAACCATATCCTCATCTACGGAGGCGGGAACAGTGGTCTCATGGGCGCACTGGCGCAAGCTGCACTGGCCCACGGTGGAAGAGTGCGGGGCGTCATCCTGGCCGAGTTTATCGAAAAAGGCTATGCGCAGGATGGTCACGAAATGCACTCGGTGGATGATATGCGTTCGCGTAAGCGTGGATTAGACGAATTCGGCGATGCTTACATCGCCCTCCCCGGCGGCTTTGGCACTCTGGAAGAGATCTTAGAGATGATCTCGTTCAAGCAACTCGGTTTCCATCGCAAGCCGATCGTCTTCATTAACACCAACCGTTACTTCGAGGGTCTCTTGCAACAGTTTGAACGCGGCTTTGCCGACGCATTCATCCATGAGCGCTTCCGTAACCTGTATGCCGTGGCAGCGACACCGCACGCAGCGCTAGAGGTCATCGAGGCTACCGCATCATAGTAGCCGATCGGAGAGCGCGGCGCTGCCATGCCCTTACTCAAGACAATCTCCCAATCGCACGTCGACATTTATGCTGCCGTCGGGAGGCTCAGCTCAAACCGCGCTCCGCCGATGCTGGCACGGGTGACAGAGATGTAGCCTCCGTGCCGCACGACAATGCCCCGGACGACCGCGAGACCGAGACCAACCCCACCTTCCCTGCGGCTGCGGCTCTCTTCCCCGCGCGCGAAGCGAGCGAAAATGCGCTCGCGTTCCTGCACCGGAATGCCGGGGCCATCATCTTCGACGACTAAGATCACTCGATCATGGACTGTCTCGAGCCAGATGCGAATCTCACTCCGAGCGTAGCGCTCGGCATTGTCAAGTAAGTTGCGCAGCACCCGTCTGAGCTGATCCGGATTGCCCCGCACTCGTCCGGCCGACACCCCTTCGGTTCGCACCTTGCGATTATTGGCTCTTTTCACTTCCGCAAAAACAATGTCGTCAAGATCAAGAAGTTCCTGTGAGCCAATGTAGGAGTCCGAGTCTTGTTCATCCATGCGAGCAAGATCGAGCAACTCATCAATCAAGTGCTGCATGCGCAGGCTCTCCTCCAAAGTGTCTTGCGCAACGGTTTGCCAATCTGCCCGATCTGGGTGAGCCAGCGCGACTTCGAGTTGCGCGCGCATCGAGGTCAAAGGACTTCTCAACTCATGAGAGGCGTCAGAAACGAACCGTCGCTGGGCCTTTGCAGCCCGTTCCAGGCGGTCAAGCATCTCGTTCATCGTTCGCGCCAGACGGCCGACTTCATCTTGCACTTGCGGTTCGGGAACGCGACGATCGAGCGTCGTATGCGCGATCGCAACCACTTCACGGCGCATCGCTTCGACCGGCCGCAATGACCTGCCGATGATCAGCCACGACAAAATCCCCAGTACCCCTACGCCTAGAGGACCACCAATCATCAAGCCAGTACGCAGTGCATTGACGCGGCGGTCCAAATCCTTGAGCGACGTCACTACCACGGCAAGCACGGGAGTAACCGCGTCGGGCCGTATCATCATCGCCCCCGTGATCAAGGACCGATTCCCATCTTGAGGGCGGAAGATCTCACTCCTCACCGTCTTGAATGCAAACACCTTGCTCGTTCGCAGAAAAGACTCATGGAGAGCGGCACGGCAGGTCTTCAATGCTTGTTTCCCCTGGAGAGGTTGGCCATCCAGACCATTACTCGCATGATCATCCTGATTATTCCACCCGTGAGCATCTTCCTCTTCTGTTGCTAAGCAAGTCTCAAGGTCCTTGAACATAGTCTCGAATACTCTCTGCTCGTCGCGCACATTGACGTGTGGCATGAACTGTTTGACGGTGGTAAACAAACGAGGCAGGTCAAGGTCTGGTAGCGAAACGCTATCACGGCCAGAATAGAAGATCTCTCCATCTCCTTCGATCAAGCGCACGATAGTTCCCACTTCAAGACTCGGAAGGCCTAACAGAAAGAAAGCTACCGGAAAGCGGTCCTTATACACTTCACCGGCGACTTCCTGGACCGCTCTCATGCGGTCACGCTCACGAGTTTTGACGATCAAGTGTCTTTCGAAGGCCCAAACCAGAGAAATGCCAGCCACAAAGAGGGCCACGGCCACCATACTTATCGACGCGACCGTGAGGCGGATGCGCAAGCTCTGCCTCCAGGAAGACTGCGCAGGAGACACCTCAGGCACTCCCCTGCAGAAGCCGATATCCGGCGCCCCGAACCGTCTGGATCGACTGTCGGCCAAAGGGTTCATCTATTTTTCTGCGCAGGTATCCCACATAGACCTCGACGATGTTGTGGTACCCGGCAAAGTCCAATCCCCAAATGTGATCGAGGAGCTGCTGCTTGGAGAGTACCTCGCCCGGCCGGCGCATGAAGAGTTCAAGCAGAGAAAGTTCACGGGTGGTGAGCCCGATCGTGCTGCCACCTCGGACACACATGCGCTTGGCGAGATCAAGTTCCAAGTCGCCAACGCGAAGCGCGGTTGGGCGAGGGGTATTCCCACGACGCACGAGCGCACGCAGCCGCGCCACGAGAACGAGGAAAGAAAAAGGTTTCGACAAGAAGTCATCGGCGCCGAGGTTGAGTGCCCGAGCTTCATCGGCCTCACCCTGCCGTGCGGTCAACATCAGAATTGGCGTCCAGTGCTCCCCTTCTCGGAGTTTTTGACAGACCTCGTAGCCATTTCTTCCAGGCAACATGATATCCAAGACAATTGCGTCGTAGCTGCCCGCTTGCGCTTTCATTAACCCGTCTTCACCGTCAAATGCACAGTCAACTGAGATTTCCTCAGCCAAAAGCCCACGCTTAATCGCTTCGGCGAGACGCACTTCATCCTCAATCAATAGCACTCTCACGATTTGCTCCTCCTTAACCGCTCGCTTACGCTGCTGCTGTCTTCGTGAACTTTGCCTCCTATCGAGCGAGACCTATACCCGAATTCTTGCAGAAGTCGACGAGCGTGTGCAACAGAACCAGAACGGGCTTAGGTCGTATCGCTCAAGAGCGGGGAGGAATGGTCCTCCCTGCGGCGAATAGTTAGTAAAAAGGGTTTTACGATTTCTACCGAACCGGAGATCAGCGCCGTCTCGGGGCAGGAAAGACCTACTACTGCCCTCCCACAAAGGCCCGATTACGAGCCAAGAGCGAATGTCCCCCTCTGAGATTATGCTTTGACTGTAGGCCGTAATTCATCACGCAGTTCTTCAGTTGTTCACGCTTAGCCACAATCCGGAACCAGAAAGACGGAGTAGGGATGGCATGGCGACCATAGATATAGCAAATCTGACAATTTTCGCCAAGGTGTGGCGCGGCTAAAGCGGCGCTGCCCTTTCCTATCCATATAAGGCCCTGGATTTCTCCTGATCGGAGTATTATGGCAACGGTCCCGGGTGAATCACTTTTCGTGATCGAATCGGCGACTCATAGCGAATCGCAGTTGTGTGCAGTACGAAACCTGCGCGTGTCTTGTGTAGGGCAGGCTGCGCCTGCCAGCTCCGGCGGGCAGAGCCCGCCCTACCTTGCAGTTGACGGTGTACGGCATGCGAGTAAAACTCGCTCTCAGCGGCGCTCTGAAAAAGAGAGACAAATTCTCTGAGAATGTTCTCAGGTTCTCTCAGTCTACTCTCAGAATATTCATGTTCAGCCGACGTCCAACCAGCAAATGCCGGTTTGCACGGTTCCAGACACCGCACGGCGTTTAGAGTTCAGACTTCTGTCTTGTTGGCGAAAAGAAAGAGACGGAACGCAAAGAATCAACGGTTGGGGAGGAGGACATGCAACAACGGCAGAGAGCACGCTCTCTATGGAGAAGTGGTGGGGACGGAGTGAGGAGGACATAGAAAGCTTTTTGTCCCACCTTTTATCAAGCAACTGTCCATCAAAGCCTAAAGAAGTACAACGAAACTCTCGATCCTCGACATAGGGGAAAGAAGTCAGCATGCCTGACAGTGTGGGCTAACGTACTTGCACAGCGGGTAGGAGGCACAAGGGAGGTAAATACTGTGAAAGCGATCTATCGTGAGATACTCGGGGAGTCGTGCTACCGTCTGGTATGGAAAATCACCAACCGTATACGAACGGTGAGAACTCAGCGGGTGAAGATTCAACTCTCAGATGAGGATCTCTGGCAAGCGGCTGTGCTTGCCTGGTGGGAAGTCAAAGACCAGCTCAGAGACAGTCCGGAGAGTATGGGCTATCTTTGGCTGCGCCTGCACGGAGCGCTCTTAGACCAACTGGCAGGGTTTGGCTGCGTGAGACGTGACGGGAAACGTTCGTACGGAATTATTGCCGAGAATCCCACTGACATGACGGATGACTCCCTGGCTCACTTGGCAGGTCAGGCGCAAGCAGGGGACCCCGTTCTGGGGGTCATGCTAGCGGAACGCGCGGCAATTGTACAACAAGTGTTAGCTGACGCGCCCCCTCGGTCGAAAGCCTTGTGGCAGGCCATTCATGGGGAAGGGAATACCTACGAGGAAGCGGCAGCGACGTGGGGGCTCACTCAAGGCCGGGCCCATCAGATTTGCCGTGGTCTGCAAGAGGAAATGCGGCGCCTAGAAGACCAATGCAGTATGTGAGATGGGTGCGCACCGCAGAAAGCGAGGTCCAGCACCAATGGAAGGTGGCTACTCGCTGAGGAGCGGCTCGCCCTCTTAGGGAGAGGCGTCATCGTGTCTCTCGCTGGTAGAGGCCAGGGAAAATTCTCGATAGTGTGACCGCCAACGGCATCACCAATTGTGCTGGGGTGATATCGGGCGTGAGGGGCTAGGCTTCCACACTGGAAGCGTTAAAGTCAGCTGGCTCGAGAGAGACTCTTGATACCTTGCCAAGAACAGGCTGAGGTCCTCGCCCCTCAAAAAGTAAATACAGGGCGGGAAGCACGATTAGCGTCAGGGCGGTTGCAGAAATCAGCCCACCAATAATCACGACAGCTAATGGCTTCTGCACCTCGGAGCCGATGCTGTGTGAGAGCGCCATCGGTAGCAAGCCAAGCATGGCTAAGAGCGCGGTCATTAGCACGGTTCGCAAGCGGACGAGCGCACCCCGCAGAACGGCAGCGAATGGCTCAGCCCCTTCTTCCCGCAGTTGGTTGAAGTAGCTCACCATGACCACGCCGTTCAATACCGCTTGTCCAAAAAGCGCGATAAAGCCGATCGCCGCTGACACGCTAAGAGCAATGTGGGTGAGGAGAAGGGCAAAAATTCCTCCGATCAAGGCGAAAGGGACATTTGACAATATCAGCAAGGCGCTCTTCACCGAACCAAACGCGTTATATAAAAGGACGAAGATGAGCAAGATACTGACCGGGACGATCACCAGCAGTCGTGCCATGGCGCGCTGTTGATTTTCAAATTCTCCACCCCAGGTAATGATGCAACCAGGGGGAAGCGAGACACTCGCCTGTTCGCGTTGCTGCATTTCCTGCACGACGCTGCCCATATCGCGCCCGCGAATGAACACCCCAATAGCGGCGACGCGCATGCCTGACTCACGGCTAATGTTCATACTGCCACTACCAATGGTAATCGCTGCCACCTGTTCAAGCGGGACGCGTAATCCCCGTGGCGTATCTACCAGGATATTTTTGATGGCCGGGAGATCGCGCCGCTCGTCTTCACGGAGGCGGACAACCACGTCAAAGCGCTTCTCCCCCTCCCACATCTCTGTTGCCACTTTCCCGCCTAAAGCCGTCTCAATCACATCCTGGATGTCAGCGACATTGAGCCCATAGCGGGCCGCACGCTGACGGTCGATGGTGATTTGTAACTGAGGGACGTCACCAGCGCGATCAATGAATGCCCGCGTCACCCCGCGTACCGACGTAATCGCTCGCAGTACTTCTTGAGCTTTTTGCCGGACCACTGTGCCGTCTTGCGCGAACAACTTGATGACAATTTGTCCGTCGATTTGCGAAATACTCTCTAGTACGTTATCGCGAATCGGTTGTGAGAAGCTCGACTCAACCCCTGGCAGTGCGTCGAGGGCGTGGTCCATTTCTTCAATTAATTGCTCCTTGGTGATAGGTCGTGTCCATGCTGAGGGAGGTTTCAAGTCCACGAAGGTCTCGGTCATGTTAATTGGTTTCGGATCGGTCCCATCCTCAGGACGGCCAGCTTGTGAAACGACCGAGCGAACCTCGGGAAACCGCAACAGGATAGCCCGTATCTGCGCACACACCTTCGCCGCTCCCGTCACGGAAATACTCGACGGCAAGGTGGCATTCACCCACACCGTACCCTCGTTCAGCTCGGGAAGAAACTCAGTCCCCAAATGCGGAACCATCGCGAGGCTTATCGCCAGTGCCGCTATTGCCGCAGCGAGCACCGTCTTACGATGATGCAAGGCCCAGATGAGAACCGGCTGGTACAAGCGTTTACAACCCCTCACCACCACATTCTCTTTCTCGGGCAATCGTTTGCGCAAGAAGAAAAAGCAGAGCAGCGGTACGAGGGTAAGCGAGAACGCGAGCGAGCCAATCAGCGCGGACACCACGGTATACGCCATCGGAGCAAAGATGCGGCCTTCATGACGCTGCAAGGTAAAAATGGGGATGTGCGCGGCAATAATGATCAGCATGGAGAACAGCGTCGGCCGCCCGACCTGATCGGTGGTATGGAGAATCGTCTCACGCAAGGCTTCACGGTCACGGGCATGGGCATGTTCAGACAGATCGCGGAAGATGTTTTCCACGACAATCACAGCGCCATCGACAATGATGCCGAAATCCATTGCTCCCAGGGAGAGCAAATTTGCCGGAATGCCACGCAGCTTCAGTCCGATAAACGTCGACAACAGAGCGAGCGGAATGATGACGGCGACGATCCCGGCCGAGCGCAGGTGACCAAGAAAGAGGTACAAAACCAGCGTAACCAGTACGGCCCCTTCGAGCAGATTCTTAAAAACGGTCTTGAGCGTCGTGTGAATCAGCCACGTTCGGTCATAGAACGGAACGATCTGCACACCTTTCGGGAGTATTGACGTATTGAGCGCGGTGACGCGATCACGGACCGCAGTCAAAACCTCAGAAGGGTTCTCCCCTTTCCGCATGAGGATAACGCCCGAGACAATTTCGTCCTCAGCATCTTTGCCGACCAGTCCCTGGCGCGGTACACTGCCGATGTCCACATCAGCGATATCTTTAATCAACAACGGGGTCCCATTATGTTCGGTAACGATGACATTCTTAATGTCTTCTACGGATCGCAACAAACCGATCCCGCGAATGAGGTACTGCTGTTCTCCTTGCTCGATGTAACTTCCACCGGCATTGGCGTTACCGCGATCGAGGGCCGTCATGACTTGCTGCATAGAAACGTCGTAGGCTTTCATTTTGGCGAGGTCGAGGCTGACCTGGTAGCGTTTGATAAACCCACCCCTGCTCACCACGTCGCCAACCCCAGGAGTCATTTTCAAATAACGGACAGCTATCCAGTCCTGAATCGTTCGCAGATCCATAGGGCTCAGGTTTTCGCTTGTCACGCGATAGCGATACAGTTCACCCGCAGGAGAAGTTAATGGCGCTAACTCCGGTTGTACGCCTGGAGGGACTTCCGCGTCGTGCAGTCGTTCAAGCACTTGCTGGCGGGCGAAATAGTTATTCGCCTCTTCATCAAAGGTGAGGACAAGATAAGAAAGGCCAAACTGTGTGTGAGAAAACATACGGGCCGTGTGCGGGAGGCCACTTAAAGCGATCTCCAAAGGAATAGTGACTTGTTTTTCCACTTCCTCAGCAGCATGTCCAGGAAAGAGGGAGATGACCGTCACCTGCACATCGGTGACGTCAGGGAAGGCTTCGATCGGCAGCGAACGGAATGCCATGATGCCGCCGGCAATGAAGAGCGCGGTGAGGAGGAGCAACACGAGCGGTTGATATAATGCAAAAGCGATGATTCGTTTGACCATACAATCAGTTCACCTTGAGTTGTTTCTTCATCGAAGTCGACGCTCCCCTCCTGCATACGAGGGGGAAGGAAACACCCAATCTCACGCCGCCTGGCCCCCTGACGAGTGGAGAAGAAAGAGCACGGTCAATTGACTCCTTGTCGATTTTCTTCGAGGCGTACCAGCAGCGTACCGTCACTAACCACCTGTTCTCCGACTTGGAGGCCAGTGACCACTTTGAGACTGCCGGCGTCAGGTTCCACCTCTACCGGACGGCGGATAAACTCTCGTTCTCCCGTACGCGCGTATACAAAGGAGCGTCCACCTTCGGTAAACACCGCTGTTGGAGGGATGGTGAGCACCGGCATAGACTCGTTCAGGAACAAGGCAACTGAGGCAAACATTTCCGGCTTGAGATGACCGTCGGGGTTCGCTGCCAAGAAACGCACTTTGACCGTGCGGGTAGCGGCGTCAACTACATCACTCACCCGAACGACGTGGGCGACAAATTTCTGCTCTGGGTAGGCAGAGGTCGTCAGCTCCGCCTTTTGTCCGACCGACACGAGGTGAAGGTCGCGCTCAAAAATATCGGCGAGCACCCACACCGTAGACAAATCCGTAATCGTGAGCAGCGCGTTGTTATCCGGCTGGACAAATTGCCCCTCAGTCACCAGCCGTTCGAGCACGGTTCCGCTTAACGGCGTACGGACGGCGACACGAGCATTGATCCCTTCGACCGACTCTTTGTCGCTGATCTCTACTCCGAGCGCGTGCAGGCTTTCCATGGTACGGGTTGCTCGCGCCTTGGCCTTGGCAAGCTCGCTTTCCGCTTGTTGCAAGGCAATACGAGAGGCCGCCTGATGAGCACAAAGATCGCGATTCATTGCATAGGTCTTCTCCGCCAGATCGAGATCTTTGCGACTATCAAAATATTCGTCGCGCGCCGCCGCCACGTCACGGCTGTGGATCGTAAAAAGGGGTTCCCCTTTGCGAACCATATCGCCAACTTTGACGCGCAATTGTTGCACTTGCCCGCTCACTGGCGCCAGAATGCGGGCCATTTGGTCCTCATTGAACTGCACCTTGCCAGTCGCCGTCAGCAAACGAGGAAGCGATTTTTCACTCAGAGCTGCCACGGTGATGTTGTGCATCATCGCCTCATCCAGGGTCACTCCGTTGCCTGTCCGCGCCGCAGTCGGAGGAGGAGATGCACTCCCCCCTAGGGCATTCCCCTCCGTGTTCGCACCTCCACATCCGCAGACTAACAACCCGCAGAGTCCAAGCAGGGTCATTACCTTTCCTTTCCTGTCCCTCAAGATAGCCATCAAGCAGTTACCTCCTTGCCCAGAGCGGCATTCAGTTTTATGACCGCCCGGCGATAGCTCGCCTGCGCCTCGTAGTAACTCTGCATCGTGTCATTAAAAGCGCGCTGGGCGTCGAGAAACTCAACCAAGGAAGATGCGCCAGCCCGGTAGGTATACGCAACTGTGTCACGTGCTTGCTCAGCCGGTTGCAGCAACTCATGCTCGATACTCTCAACTAACTCGCGTTCGGTCTGGAATTCTTGCAATGCGGTTTTGACCTCGGCGCGCACCTGCGCTTTTAGCGCCTGCAACTGACGAGAGAGTTGTTCTCCTTCAGCTTCGACCCGAGCGATTTCCCCTTGATTACGGCTGAAAAGCGGGAGCGGGACACTCAAGAAGAAGCCCAGCATATTACCTTCACCGTTCACTCCTTGTTGTCGCAGGTATTCGACCCCCCAGACGTAATCGACCTTCGCTTGGGCAAGCTGCAGTTTAAGCTCAGCCTGTGAGCGTACCTGACTGTTCTCAAGTGCGCGGATATCTGGACGCTCGGCGAAGGCTTGCGTCTCAAGCGTCGGCAATGGCAAATCCGCAGCTCGGAGTGAGGCTTTCAGTTCCCCGCGAATGTCAATCTCGTCTGGTGTCGTCGGTCGTCCAAGGAGGCTTTGCAGTTTGGTTTTGGCCGTAGCGAGCTCCAACTCAGCCCGTTTGACACTGCCACGGTATTGCAGCATCGCTACCCGCGACCGAGTCAATTCGACCGGAGCGATGGCTCCATCCTTGACCTTGACCTCGTTGAGACGGACGACTTCTTCAAGGGTATGTAAATTATCGACCGCCAGCGCAACATTGGCCTTTGCCTGTAGCAAGTCGATGCACGCTAGTGCGACCTCAAGGGTGAGTCTGCGGATCGACTCTAGCAGTTGCACTTCAGCCACTTCTTTCGCATAGTTCGCCACGTCAATGCGGAACTGCCGCTTACTCCCACGTTCCATCGGAACATCGATGCGCCCGGAAAACTCGGGAGGGCCAGCGCCGTTTTGCTGACTAAAGCCAGTCCCGAGCAGATCTTGGTGACTGGCACCGAGACTCAGGACAGGGTTTGGGCGGAGTCGAGCAGTGATAAGACTGGTTTCAGCGATCGTGAGATTGACCCGCTCTGCTAGCAAGTTCAGATTATTCTGCAATGCTTCTCCGATAGCTTGATCAATGGTGAGCGAAGACAGCGGTGCTGGAGGGCTTCCCACCTTACCAGGGCTCATCTCTTGGGCCGCTGCAGGAAGCCTTAGAAAAAGCACTCCTAATAGAGCAAAGAGATATACAAACATCATGTGCTAATTGTAGTGGTGGGAGCGTCCGTGGACCTTTGGGCCCTCGGCTTCATCCCTACTAAACAGGACGATTATTGCCAGTAGATGGACGAAGATCGCGCTAATGTTGCTATATGATTACCGCGCGAGTAACGAGGAAAAATTAGTGAGGAGGGCCTCTCGTCGCCAGAGCACGGGCGAAGAAATGAACAGGAGTTTTCTGTGAGCTGCTCGCAACCGAGTAGACAGCGGGTTGTTGCGGCCGATAAAGAGAAGGGGCTTTGACGTCAGATGCACGATCGTCATCTTGGTCAGACTCTCGTATCAAGAGATCATCGTCATCTGTTTCATCGTCCGCTTCGTCGACTTGCACAGAGCTAGGCAGGAGATCTTCGGCTGGTAATGGTGACAAAACCGGGACTGAAAAGGGGAGTCCTCGCGTCTCGAAAGGCGGCCATCCGCCCATGAGACCAAGGGCGGCCATCAGCGAGAACTGTAATACTAGTGACATTTGCGAGAACCGAAGCATGAATAGAACTGCCTCGTACAGCAGGTGACGTCCATTTTGCTCATTGAACATCAGACTGCTCCCTTTGCGACCTATCTATTCTTATCTTCATCTTCGCTTCCATGCAACTAGCTCTCGATTGGGGGTACTTTCTTCCAAGCCGGACAACACGAGCGCTAGTCAGCAGAGGTACGGCTGTATGATACAAGCAACTAACATTCATCACAGACATGGAAAGGACTCATCCAGGAAGAACAATGAAGCTGCCTTGGGGATTGGGGGTGTTGTGGGTGTTGCTCGTCTTCGTCTCGGCTAGCGCTGACGAGGGCAGAGAGCTCTATGAAGCCGCCTGCGCTTCTTGCCATGGCGTTGATGGCCGAGGAGCACCTCAAGGGACAGCGGTACTAGTTCCCCTGCCGGATTTCACCAACTGTGCTACCGTCACCACCGAGAACACCGGCAATTGGGTCGCGTTAGCTACCCACGGTGGACCGGCACTCGACCTTTCTTCCCAGATGCCTGGCTTCGGTGACTCGCTCTCGGAGCAGCAGATTCGTGAGATTATTACCTACTTGCGAGGGTTCTGCACCGATTCATCCTGGCCTATTGGCGACCTGAATTTTACTCGGCCATTGTTCACTGGCAAAGCGTTTCCCGAAGATGAAGTCGTCTTGAATTACAACTTCGAATCGAGTCGCAGCGTACGAGCGCTAGTGAATGACTGGATCCTGGAAAAGCGCATCGGCGCCCGGGGAGAAATAGAAGTAGAGTTACCGCTCGTCTATAACGACCCAAGAGGAAGCGCGACGACAGGAGGAGTAGGTGACCTCACCCTCGCGTATAAACATGTCGGGTTTGCCAGTCAGCGGCATGGGGCGATCGCTTCGCTCGTCCTTGATCTCGTCTTGCCGACGGGAGACCGCGACCGTGGGTTAGGTGATGGCACGGTCGGCTTGGGGCCATCCTTACGAGCAGGGAAAATTTTCGGTCCGTTTGTCGTGCAAGGGGAAATCAAAGCAGAGTTGCCGGTGGATGTTAATCGTGCAGCCCGACAGTTACTCTACCGCGCCGCGTTCCAGTGGCCGCTCTCGCCGCTGAAGTCTGGCTGGGTCCCGGCGCTGGAATTCGAGGCAGATACGAAGATCGAGGGTGACGCGCGGGATGCCTATTACCTCGCCCCAGTCCTGTATAAAGGCTTAACTAAGCGCGGGCATATCGCTGCCTCCATCGGCGTACAAATCCCCATCGCTGGGACCCGCGCGTTCGATTATCAGATTGGCGCCTTCCTCTTGTGGGAGTATATGGACGGCGGATTGTGGTGGTGAAGCGAGAAGCCCCTTTACTCGTGCCAAGCGATCTAACGTCCTTCTTTCGGCTCAGTCACCATGCCAATCTTCTGCACTCCGGCGCTCCGTACCGTAGCAATGACCTCAGCCACTCTCCCATAGGGCACGGCTTTATCTGCCCGCAGGCGGACGGCGCGATCCGGTTGCTGTTGAATCAGGGCACTCAGTTGTTGCCCCAGTTCTTCCACCGTGAGCAGTGTGTTGTTGAATTGGACTCTTCCGTCGCTGGTGACCGCTACTACGAGTTGTTCGTTTTGATTGTTCAACGGCCCGGCGGTCGCCTTAGGGAGACTGACGTTCACTCCCTGCTGGAGGATGGGCGCGGTGACCATGAAGATCACCAGTAACACCAACATCACATCGACCAGGGGCGTAATATTGATTTGCGCAATCACCGGGTCTTGGGGTTCATACAATGCCATGAGTAGATCTCCTTGTATCCACGCTGATGGGTCTACGAAAAATAATGCTTGGCTAAATGGAGAAATTCTGCCGAGAAGCTTTCCATATCCCCGGCGATCACTCGGACTTGACGGCTGAAATGGTTGTAGGCCATCACCGCCGGAATAGCGGCGAACAACCCGACAGCCGTGGCAATCAGGGCCTCGGCGATACCCGGTGCTACGGCCTGGATACTCGCCGTTTGGGTCTTACTTAACCCTTCAAAGGCGTTCATGATCCCCCACACTGTACCAAACAAGCCAATAAACGGCGCCGTACTGGCGGTCGTTGCCAGGAAGGTTAAGGCTCGTTCCAGCCACGAGATCTGTTCACGCATTTCGCGGCGCATCGCCAATTCGATGTTTTCGATACTTCCCTCGCCGCCGCTTGATTCAGTGATCGGATTGCTTGGAGGAGGATTAGTTTGTTTCTGGCCGCGAGTGATACGCATCAGTTCTTGGTACGCCGCACGAAAAACCTGCGCGACAGGGCTCTCTGTCATCTCTAGGCTGGCCGTGTGGAGAGAGTCCAGGTTCCTGGTCTCCCGGAAGGCGGCATTAAAGCGCCGAGAAGTGCGGCGAGCCTGGCGGATCTGATAGAGTTTGTAGAAAATAATACCCCAGCTCATCGCTGAGAAGACGAGCAAGAGGTAGAGCACGAGCTGGACCATTGACCCAGACTGCGTGAGTAAATTTATTGCCGTCCCTTGCGCCAGTAAGCCAGTTCCACCAGTTCCAGATTGAGCAGCAAGCGCTCCAGTAACGTTCTCCGTAAGAATAGGGGTCAACTTTTTCCTCCTGAATATTATCGTATGCGGCTGCCGTCGCTGCTGGATGGTGCTCTGGTGGAGAGGCGCTTCCCCTCTCCCTTTTGCGACGGCCGACCACGAGATAATACAGACTCGGGAGGGCAAGTAAAGTCAGCAGCAAGGTTCTCACCCGCGAGAACCGCGTGAGTGACGCCCTGTACAGTGAACTGGCCGTGCGTTTCCTGCGCGAAAAGTTATTAGAGCTTTGCCTCGCCGTTGCATTGGCCGCCATGGTCAACCGCGTCCATGCCACGTTCCGTACCGATCTGGATGATGGCACTCGGGTGGCGGCCGGCGATGCGCCTAGCTGTCCGATTGGGCGTCGAAAGAAGCGATAGGGGGTTGCCAATCTGCCTCCCTCCGTTGTCATTCACACCGCTTGTGTGGTGAGGCCTTTTATAGTGAGGCGCTGAGAGTTCCAGTTGCATTACTCCCGTAACCCTTGTCATCTCCTCGATATCCATAGTACATTCTTATCTACTCTCATTTTCAAGGAGGATTGGCATGACGACACGCGGGTATGACTTAACGCCACGACGTGTGGCGTATCAACTCGACGGCGGACTCAAACTGATTGGCGACACCTGGGGAGACCCCACGGCAACCCCAGTGCTTTTCCTGCATGGCGGCGGACAAACGCGCCATGCTTGGGGCGGGACAGCCCGCACCCTGGCCGGGAAAGGTTGGCACGCCGTCGCCCTAGATTTGCGCGGACACGGGGAGAGCGATTGGTCACCGGACGGTGATTATCTGATCGATGTCTTCGTGAAGGATATCCACCAGGTCATCGATCACTTTCAGCGCCCCCCGGTGCTGGTCGGAGCCTCGCTCGGTGGGATGACCTCACTACTTGTGGCAGGAGAAGCCTCACCCCCGGTTGCCTCGGCGGTGGTGCTCGTGGACATTACTCCACGGGTCGAACCGAAAGGCGTCGAACGTATCCGGGCGTTTATGACCGCACGACCAGAAGGATTTGCCAGTCTCGAAGAAGTCGCTGATGCGGTAGCCGCGTATATTCCCCATCGCCCACGACCAAAGGATTTGAAGGGGCTGGAAAAAAACTTACGGAAGGGACCTGACGGGCGCTATCACTGGCACTGGGACCCACAAATTATCAGCCCGGCCCGTTTCGCCCAGCGACGAGACCCGGAACGGTTTCTGGCTGCCGCCCGATCCTTACGTATTCCTACTATGCTGGTGCGCGGCAAGTTGAGTGATGTCATTAGTGATGAAACCGTGAACGAGTTTCTCGCCGCGGCCCCGCATGCGAAATACGCGGACGTGTCGGAAGCTGGGCATATGGTCGCAGGCGACCAGAATGATGTCTTCAGTCAAGCGGTCATTGATTTCTTATCTGGGGCGAAACCGATCTGAGGTGAAGGCTGGTAGCGAGTTTTCGCTTCAGTGTCACAGGCTGGAATGAACGCAATGAATTCCAGCGCTGGGTTTTTGCTGAGCTTAACTCAGTCAACGTAGGGCGTGCGACGCGTGTCGATAAAACGGCGCGTGGGGCACGCTCTACTACGCCGATGTGAAACGAGTAACTATCAGCCCTCAGTTTTCGGCTTCCATCGATGGCTGGCTTGTTCCCTCCTACTAATCCGTAGTAGAGTCCAGACCGGTTGGCTAAAAGGAGGGGAGCATGACGTGGCCGGTTCGGTACAACATGATTGGGCTGCTGTTTTCTGGCTCGGTCATTAACTACGTCGATCGCGTCAACATCTCGGTCGCTGCTCCGGTCATTATGAAAGAGACCGGCTGGCAAAAGGACCTCTTCGGTTGGGTCTTCTCCACCTTCCTCATCGGCTATGCGCTGTTGCAGATTCCCGGTGGGGTCATCGCCGACCGCTGGAGTGGCCGTAAAGTCATGGCGCTCGCTTTCTGCGGATTTTCGCTGTTCACTTTGCTCACTCCGCTTGGTCAGCAGGCCTTTTTTTTGCTCCTCGCTTTGCGTTTCTTAGTCGGTGCCTTTGAATCGATGACGTTTCCGGCAACCACGTCGATCAACTCCCGCTGGATTCCACGGCGGGAGTTTGGCCGCGCCCACACCTTTAGCATTTCTGGAATCACGGTGGGGCAGATGGTCGCGTATCCACTCACGACGTGGATTATCTTGCAGAGTTCCTGGCAGACTGTCTTTTACATCAATGCTCTTTTTGGCTTCATTTGGGCGGCGGTGTGGTGGTGGTATGCGACTGACACTCCGGCGGTACATCCGAGCATCAGCCCGGCCGAGCGAGACTATATTGTGGCGAACCTCCCGCCAAAGCCAACGACTGCGTTACCGTTACGGACAGTTTTCACCACCATCCCGCTCCTCGTCGTTGCTCTTGGCTACATGTGCTTTGCGTACATGGGATGGTTATTCCTGTTCTGGTTTCCCACCTATCTGGTCGAGGCTCGTGGCTTGCCGCTGGCAGTCATGGGGGCGGCTGGTATTTTCCTGCATGGTGGAGGATTTCTCGGACTCGTCGGTGGTGGGGCTTTGGGAGACTGGTTGTTACGTCATGGCTGGAGCTCGCAATTTGTCCGTGCTCGTCTTGGTGGGATCGGAGTAGCGCTCTCGCTCCCATTTCTCTTGGCGGGCGCGCTCGTCTCTTCTCCATTGCTGTGTGTCATCTGTTTCGTCGTATTCTACACACTTTTTACCAGCGCACTCGCCGGCTTTTCCACTGTAGCAATCGAATTTAATCAGCATCTCGCTGGTTCCATTTTTGGCTTGATTAACACCCTCGGCACCTTTGCTGGATTTTTCGGCCCGCTCACCGCTGGATACCTGTTGACCGAAAGCGGCGGAAATTGGTTACTGCCTTTCTTTGTCTCTACCGGAGTCGGGGTGGTGTGCGCAACGATCTTGCTTACCGTACCGATTCGACCGATTAAGGTGGAAACGCTTGCCCCAGTAGCAGTTCCTGCTGAAGGGATGGCTCATTAGAGCTCCTGGGAATTTCTGCAACGCTTTCTTGTCATCCAAGCAGTTCTCGTAGGGGCGTATGGCCATACGCCTTTCCTCTGTATTTGAGCGCCCTAGGAAAGAACTACAGAGAGAGGCAGCTGACTCCCTATTTGCAGGAGCGCTTTTATAGTACAGAAACACTGATCGCCACATTCTACAGGAGGGCAGTATGAAACATCTCGCCTTAGGTGACATTGCCGTCTCACGAGTTATCGAGATGGAAGGGCCATTGATGCAGCCGCAGCAACTTTTGCCAGAGGCAAACAACGAAGTACTTGAATCTCATAAACACTGGCTCGCCCCGAACTTCATCGACCCTACTGGCACGTTCATCATGAGCATCCACACTTACGTGATAAAAACCAGGCACCACACTATCCTCGTCGATACCTGCATCGGCAACGACAAAGAGCGTTCCTTATTTCCTGACTGGAGCCGCATGCAAGGGCCGTACTTGCAAACGCTTGAACAAGTTGCCGGCGTAAAACCTGAACAGGTGGATTACGTCCTGTGTACCCATCTCCATGTCGATCACGTCGGCTGGAACACTCGCTTGGTGAATGGCAAATGGGTACCGACATTTCCCAACGCCAAGTATCTTTTTGCGCGGAAGGAGTGGGACTACTGGAGGCATGAGTATGAAACCGGAGGGGATTCCGGCGATGGTTCAATCGCCGATAGTGTCGTCCCTATTGTTGAGGCAGGCAAAGCTACTCTTGTCGAGGGTGACCATGCGATCGACGATCAGGTCTGGCTTGAGCCTACACCTGGACATACCCCCGGACACACCTGCGTACACGTCAAAGGTGGTGGTAAGGAAGCCATCATGACTGGCGATATGATGCACCACCCGGTGCAGACCGCCGAGCCGCAATGGAGTAGTGGTTTTTGTGTCGATCCGAAACAGTCGGCAGCGACACGCCGCGCCTTCTTGGAACGCAACGCCGATAACGGCAAGGTCATTCTCGCTGCACATTTTGCCACGCCAACCGCTGGTTATATTGTGCCCTCGGGTAAGGCGTTTCGCCTGAAGGTATAATCGTCTTCATGTAGTTTTTCGCAGGGTGGGTATTGCCCACCCTCCCCTCTTCCGCGCCACCCTCCACTATATCTGCTCCTATCGGCTTCAGCAGAAGCGTTTCCGTAAACTTCTTTCCCATAGCTTTTCTCTGGCCGTGTTCTCGTAATGAGAAAGCCTCCGACCTTCTCACCCTCCGTAGCCATTCAGATTTATTAAGGAGCAACCCCTCTTGCCGATAGAAAACAGGGGGAAGTTTTCAGTTTATTGCCTGTTTATCGTTCGCCGCAGCGAAGAGGACCACGATGAAACATAAACTTAGTATTGTTATTCTTTCGGGCTTTCTGCTCGCCATCGCCGGTTATTTTGTCCTCATTTATCCCGACAATCCGTTCACCCATCTGTTCCGCAGCAAGATCTCTGATATCGACGCGAAAATCATCATCGGTCCGTACCCAGTGACACGAGATTTCGCTTTGCTGAAAAAAAATCAAGTGATGACCATTATCAGTTTGTTGAACCCTCAGCTTCCTTACGAGAAAACTTTACTGGAGAGCGAGAAGACCTTAGCCGCAAAATACGGCATTGAAGTGCTGAATTTCCCGATGACGAGCATTCTTGGGCAACGGTTTGGGGAGAGTTACGAGCAAAACGCGCAAGCCGCCGTCGCAGCAATAGCGCAAACGCCTGGAAAGGTTTACCTGCATTGTTATCTTGGCCTGCATCGGGTGAAATTTGTCGCAGAACTCGCCCAGGCAAAGAACGTGACTACCGCGCTTTATGCTGCGCATCAAGGGGAACGAAGTGAACAAGCAAAACTGCTAGATCGCGCAGAGGCCGAATACAGCACCGGACAATACAGTAAAGCGCTGGCAACTTTACAACAGATCGAACCGAAAATCCCGGCAGCACGTCTCTTACAGGCGTGGGCAACCTATCGGGTGGGAGACACAAGTGCGGCACACCAGCTTTTTGCTGATATTCTTCAGACTAACGCCGGTCTCAAAGATGTTCGCACCGATTTAGACGCCCATACTGGATTAGGTTACTGCGCACTCCGTGAAAACGATGCTCGTAGCGCACAGGAACACTTTTCTCTCGCCCTAAAATTGAAAGAAAATGATCCATCGGTGTTGTTGGGTCTAGGCCTGGCACATTATCGTCAAGGAGCCTTGCCTGAGGCGGCACGCTATCTCGAAATGGTATTGCAGATAGACCCACAAAACGAAGAAGCCAAAGAACTTTTCGCTAAGATAGGACCCGCGCACAGGGCCCTACCGGTGGCAAAACATTAGTCATTCACCAACAGCAAAAACCTCGAACCGGGGCGCAGAGCGCCTTCTTTTTACCTTTCCCTCCATAGCTCTTCTCTTTCCATGCAAGGTAGGTTGTCTCACAGGCAGACGCCCGTCTGCCTTCTCGCATTCCCGTACCGGCTATTTTCAAGACCTCTGTCTTTCGCTAGAAACCTACCTCAGGGGAGAAAGAAAAACCGGGCTGGCATGATGCGCGGTGTCTCTGTACATTCCCCTCTGTATCAGTAAAAGAAGAGTCACAATAGCTGGAGCTAGAGGAAGTGGGCTCTCTAGGCAAGGAGGCGCGCTATGAAAGCTATTCGCGTCCACGAATTTGGCCCGCCGGAGGTGATGAAATTGGAGGAGGTCCCGGATCCACGCCCCGGTCCAGGACAGGTCCTGGTTCGTATCCATGCGGTGGGTGTCAATCCGGTCGAGACCTATATCCGCTCCGGGATTTATCCTAAACCACCGACCCCCTACACGCCCGGGGCAGATGGAGCAGGAGTGATTGAGGCCGTTGGTGAGGGAGTTACCAGCGTAACAGTTGGTGATCGAATATATACGGCGGGATCACTAAGCGGGACATACGCGGAGAAGGCGCTGTGCAAAGAGTCACAGGTGCATCCGTTACCACAGCGTGCGTCGTTCGCCCAAGGAGCGACAGTTTCTGTTCCGTACGGGACTGCCTATCGTGCCCTCTTTCAGCGGGCGCAGGCTGCGCCCGGCGAGGTGGTATTCGTGCACGGCGCCAGTGGTGGGGTCGGCATCGCCGCCGTACAACTGGCGCGCGCCGCCGGTCTGACGGTGATTGGCACCGGGGGGACAGAACCAGGGCGCCGTTTAGTAGCCGAGCAAGGAGCTCATCATGTCCTCGACCACCGTGCCTCTGGCTATCTACAACAAGTACTCACCTTCACTAATGGGCGCGGTGCGGATGTAATCCTGGAAATGCTCGCCAACGTGAACCTGGGGAAGGACCTCGACGTCATCGCTCCAGGTGGGCGCGTCGTCGCCATCGGCAATCGCGGTCCCAACAATCAAGGAACCGTAGAGATTAACCCTCGCACCACGATGAATCGCGATGCTGCAATTCTTGGCATGAGCCTGGTAAATGTTTCGGCCCCGGATATGGTCCGCATTCATGCCGCACTGATCGCGGGGATGGAAAATGGCACCTTGCGCCCAGTGATTGGCAAAGAACTGCCGCTTGTCGAAGCCTCACGCGCGCATCACGAAGTGATTGAAGCCAATGCCTATGGCAAGATCGTTCTCATTCCTTAGCCCTTGTCTTATCTAACCGCCGTTTGCCGCCCAAAGGGGATAGTCAGTATCCAAAGGAGGGGAAATTTATGGCAACCATGCAGGCAGCGAAGTCAGCCGCCGTTCGTGCCCGGCTCAACCATCCGGTGATTGATTCGGACGGGCACATGATCGAATTTGAACCGGGGTTCGTGGACTATTTACAGCGCGTCGGCGGACGCGGGATGGTCGACCGTTTCTACTCCGACGAGCGCAACACCGGCAGTTGGGGAAAACTCTCGCGGTGGTACCGTTTCTCACCCGAGGAGCGGCGCTCCCATCGTGCAACGCGCGCGCCGTGGTGGGCCTTACCGACGAAAAACACTTTGGATCGCGCAACCGCAGTCTTACCCAAGCTCCTATATGAGCGTATGGACGACATCGGCCTCGACTTTACCGTCCTCTATCCCAGTTTGGGGCTCTCGTTTCCACACATTGAGGATGAAGAGATCCGCCGTGCCACTTGTCGTGCGTTCAATCTCTTTTGCGCCGATTACTTTCGCGAGTATGCTGACCGCATGACTCCCGCCGCCTGTATACCGATGCATAGTCCTCAGGAAGCTATTGAGGAACTGGAGTATGCGGTCAAAGAGTTGGGTTTAAAGGCGATCATGATGGCTGGCCACGTCCAGCGCCCGATTCCCGCTGCAGCCCAGAAAGATCCTGAGGCTGGCGCGCATGCCTTTTGGCTGGACAACTTTTGTATTGACAGCGAGCACGACTACGATCCAGTGTGGGCAAAATGTGTGGAACTCAAAGTGCCGCCGACGTTTCACTCGCCGGCGATGGGCTGGGGCGGCCGCATCACCTCAAACTACATGTATAACCACACCGGCCATTTTGCTGCCGCCGGGGAAGTCGTGTGTAAAGCTCTCCTCTTTGGTGGCGTCACTCAGCGCTTCCCCACCTTGAAATTCGGCTTTCTCGAAAGCGGGGTTGGCTGGGCCGCCGACTTGTACGCCGGCATCATTGCGCGCTGGAAGAAACGTAACCCCAAGGGCCTGGAAAACTACAATCCGGCAAACTTGAACCGCGAGTTATGGGGAGAACTCCACCGCCGCTATGGTGGGAAAATGGTGCAGGACAAACTCGACGCCCTCAGCAAACGCGGCCTGCTTGACGGTACGCAAGAAGACCCGATGACCTTAGACGACTGGGCCCAGTGCAAAATTGAGAAAGCGGAGGACCTGCGCGATTTGTTCGTCCCCAATTTTTACTTTGGTTGTGAAGCCGACGACCCTCTCAATGCCACAGCCTTCAATACCAAAATGAATCCCTTCGGCGCGCGACTGCGCGCCATTTTCAGTTCCGACATCGGCCATTGGGATGTCCCCGATATGACCGAAGTCCTCGAAGAAGCGTATGAACTGGTGGAAGACGGGTTGCTGAGCGAAGCAGACTTTCGCGATTTCGTTTTTACCAATCCGGTCACCCTGTGGACGGGGATGAATCCAGACTTCTTCACTGGCACCGTGGTCGAACAGGCGGCCGCGCACGTTGTGCAACAAGGGGGGAGATAACCATGGCAGCAAGTCAGCTCTTCGATGGCTATGGTCTCCCAATCACTACTCGCTCACGTGAAGCGCTCGGGTGGTATGACCGTGGCGTGCGGGGATTGCTGGGATTTCGTCAGGACGGAACGGAATGCTTTGAGCGAGCGCTCGCCTTTGACCCCGATTTCAATCTGGCGCAGAGCCACCTCGGCATGTGCTACTTCATGGACGAGTCCGACGCTCAGGTGGCCAAAGCGAAAGCGTGTTTCTCGCAAGCCTGCGTAAAGATGGACCATCTCACCGACCGTGAACGTGACGTGGTCGAGACCATCAACCTCTGGGGGCAAGGGAAAGGCCGCGAGGCGCTCGAGCGTATGCAGGCAGCGATCGCCGCCCGTCCGCGCGAGGTCACCCTGCTGCAGCGGCTCTACTTTGTTTACTTCATGCAGGGCATGGCCGACAAAATGCGCGACCTGGTCGCCTCGGTCGTGTCCCATTACGAGAACGACTCGTATGTCTTGGGGATGTACAGCTTCAGTCTTGAAGAGACACGCGATTTTGCTCGGGCTTTTGAGCTGGCACATAAAGCACGTGCACTTGACCCGTCAGATGCCTGGTCTTTGCACGCCTTAGCCCATGCTCACTATGAAACTGGCGCTTTTGCCGCCGGCGCGCGCTTAATGAATGAGGGGCTGTTACAGTGTGAAGGAGTCGGCTTTTTCCGCACCCATCTGGTCTGGCATCTTGCGTTGTTTCTCTGGGAGCAGGGCCGGAATCAACAATCCCTCGCGCTCTATCACCAGTTGTTCCCTAATGCCGAACCTCTACTGCCACCCAATTTTGTCGATGCGGTTACCCTGCTATGGCGCCTCAATCTCTCTGGGGTAGAAACTCCGGCAGAATGGCAGGCTCTCACCCCTTCACTCGAACAGCTCAGAACCCTACCAACCTATCTATTCAATCAGATGCATATCGCCCTCGGTTTGGCGGGAGCCCGGCAAGCCGAGTGGGCGACCGCTTATCTCGACGGGCTGCGGGCGCGGGTGCGACCTGACCGCCCGGGAGTTATGGGAGAGGTTGCTATTCCCCTGGTCGAAGGTCTCATCGCTTACCGCAAAGGCGACTATACCCGCACGGTTGATTGCCTGTTGCCGATCAAAGACCGCATCGTCAATATCGGTGGGAGTCACGCCCAGCGCGAAATTTTTACTGATATCCTCGCCGACGCCTGCTTACGTTCAGGTGCCTACAGCGAAGCCGTGGAACTGCTCGAGGCGAAACGCCAGCATCGTCCAGACCGCCCGCTTGCGCTTGCCGACCTAGAGAAGGCGTACACAGGAACAGGAGAAGCGAGCAAAGCGGCCGAAGTAAGAGCGCACGCGCACCGGCTCTGGCAAGCAATGGGAGCAGATGCGGCCGTGACGGCTCGGAACTAAGAGTAACGCCATGCTGTTCAGTCTGACTCCCGAACAAGAAGCACTCCAACACCGTGCGCGAAGAATTGCCGATGAAGAAATTCGCCCGCGCGCGGCTCGCGTGGACCAGAGTGAAGAGTTTCCGCTCGACAACGTTGAGACTTTGGTCCGCGAACGCTTTATGGGGTTGACCATCCCGCAGGCGTACGGTGGCGGCGGGCGGGCAGTCATCGACGCAGTACTGGTGATCGAGCAGATTGCCAGGGCCTGCGGGACCACCGGCCGCATCGTGGTTGAGGGAAACCTCGGCACCGTCGGCGCAGTCACCCACCTCGGTAGTGAAACTCATAAACAGCGCTATTTACCCTGGGTGTGCGAAGGAGAGAAACCGGCGATCGCTATTACCGAAAAAGAAGCCGGCTCGGCGGCTACCGATATGCGCACTCGGGCAGTGCTCGATGGCGACTCTTACGTCCTTGATGGACAAAAATGGTGGATCACAGGAGCGGGCACCTCGCGTTTGTACCTGGTCTATACGCGATTCAACGGCAAGCCGGGAGCCGCGGGAATCGGCGGACTATTGGTAGAAAAAGGAATGCCGGGTTTTCGTATCGGCAAGCGCGAGCCGACCATGGGTTTACGCGGACTGAACGAAGCCGAACTCCACTTCGAGAGCTGTCGCGTTCCGCGCGAGAATCTCTTGATTGGCGAGGGTGGCTTTAAGCACCTTATGGCTGCCTATAACGGGCAGCGTGTCGGTGCGGCAACGGTGGCTTTAGGGCTGGCGCAAGGCGCGTATGAAGAGGCGGTACGCTTCTCCAAAGAACGCACCCAAGGTGGACAACCGATCGCTTCGTTCCAGGGACTTCAGTGGATGATGGCTGACATGACCATCCAGATTGAAGCAGCGCGTTGGCTTATTTACCGTGCGGCGGCCAACGCCAGTCACAAATTCCCCTCTCGCCAAGAAGCGGCAATCGCTAAGACCTTTGCTAGCGAGATGGCTATTCAGGTGACCAATCAGGCGCTGCAAATTTTTGGCGCCCGCGGCTATTCGCGTGACTTCCCCCTCGAACGGATGGTGCGCGACGCCCGCATGTTCACCATCGGCGGCGGGACGGCGCAAGTTCTGCGCAACATTATTGCCGCTGAGGTCTTGGAGTGAGGGAGGCGAAAAAATTATGAAAGCCATGCGCGCCCAACAGTTTGGCGGCCCGGAACAGTTACGTTTGGAAGACGCGCCTGATCCCCAGATCAAAGACGGTCACGTGGTGATTCAAGTGAGAGCAACCGGCATCAATCCAGCCGACCTGGTGAGACTCTCTGGTCGTTACCCCCAGGCCCTATCACTGCCGTACATTCCTGGCACTGACGTCTCTGGTGTCGTTGAAGCGGTCGGCGCCGGAGTCACGCACGTAAAGATTGGCGACCGCGTCTTTGGTCGCTCACTGAACGGCGGTGGCTACGCCGAGAAAGCGAGCCTGCCGGCCAACGAAACAGTTCTGTTGCCAGCGAATCTTTCCTTTGCCGAAGGAGCAGCGATTCCCGTACCGTTCTACACCGCCTACGTCGCCCTCCATCACAAGGCGAAACTCCGGGCCGGGGAAACCGTGCTGGTTTCCGGTGGCGCCGGCGGTGTTGGCGTAGCCGCGATTCAACTCGCCAAAGTCGCGGGTGCGCGGGTGATCACTACGGTAGGGTCGCGGGAAAAAGCTGAGCGCACCCGTGAACTCGGAGCTGATGTTGCGTTGAACTATAAAACGCAGGACTTTGTTGCCGAGGTGCAGAAACTCACCGATGGGAAAGGAGTCGAGGTGATTATCGAAAACGTCGCGACTGATAATCTCGCCAAGGATTTTGCCGCTCTTGCTCGCTACGGTCGCATCGTACTGATTGGCACCGGCACGGGCAAAGCACCGGAAGCGACATTTGCGGTCGCCATGGCCCTGATGAAAGATGCGACGGTGCACGCTATGGTGCTGGGAAACTCAGTTGACTTGATTCCTGAAACGGCAAAAACCTTAAGTGCTCTTTTTGCTGAAGGTAAAATCAAAGCATTGATCAGTCACACCTATCCGCTGCCTGAAGCGCGACAAGCGCTGAGCGATTTATTAGCGGCAAAGGTTATTGGCAAACTAGTACTGATGCCGTAACTTATTGCCCTTCGACAAGCTCAGGGCGAACGGAGAAAGAACAGCCTAGAAGAAAAACCGTTCGTGCTGAGCCCTATCGAAGCACGAACAGTAGTTACTGGTGAGAAGGCTTCCACCTCAAAGAAGGAGAGAACAATGGCTCACAAGGTCACCAAATCAGACGATGAATGGCAAGCGCAGCTCACACCGGCCCAGTTTGCGGTATGCCGGCAGAAGGCCACCGAGCGGCCCTTCTCCGGTGAATACTACAACTCTAAAGAAGAAGGCACGTACCACTGCGTGTGCTGCGGAGCGGAACTCTTTAATTCAGCGACAAAGTACGATTCCGGCTGCGGCTGGCCGAGTTTCTGGGATCCAATCGCACAGGAAAATGTCACTACGGAAATGGACTACAGCCACGGCATGGAACGAGTCGAGGTGATGTGCAGTTCCTGCGGCGCCCATCTCGGACACGTCTTTGAGGACGGTCCGCAACCAACCGGTCAGCGCTATTGCATGAATTCCGTGGCCCTGAAGTTGGAGAAGAAGTAACGTTAATCTCCCACTATCTCTTCCCTGACCTGAGGGGGAAGAGGAAGAGAGAACTCACGATCACTGCTCCTTGTACTGCGGGTTGAGGATGCCGTGGAAGAAGAGGTCTAAGAGAATATCGGCGTCATCAGCAGCGGTTCGTGTGGTGAGACCGAGAGCACGTTGCTGAAAGCAGCCACGCATAGCTTCGTTGAGAGCGAAGGCCGACGCTTCAACGTCGTGAGCACGGAGCACCCCGGCGTTGACCCCCTCTTGAATGACTCTGGCAATGAGGCGGATATGCGCCAGATAGAGATCCAACATCTGCGCGGCTTCGGGATGACTGGGTGCCGCTGCGAGAAAATTGCGCTCAAGCAACAAGGTCTTAAAGAAGTCACGCTGCACGTCACTGAGTTCAAGACACGCCTCCACCAGGCGGCAAAGCTTTTCTAAAGGTGCGGTGACTTCTTCAACCTCAGCGCGAATGCGGCTGGTGAAGTTGGCAATCCCCTGCTCGACCGCGGCTTTGAGCAGAGCATCTTTGGTGTGGAAATAGAGGTAGATAGTTCCTTTGGCGATGCGCGCCTCTTCAGCTACGCGATCGACTGTTGCCCCTTGAAACCCGTGGCGGGCAACTACCCGACAGGCGGCCTCAAGGATCTCGCGCACCCGAAAGTCCCGTACTAGCTCTTCTTTTCCAGAAACTAAATTTCTAGTCATATGACTGACTATACAGTCATAACAACAAAGAGACTATGCCTCTTGGAAAAGGTAGGGCGGGCTCTGCCCGCCAGCAATGATAGCGCAGCCCGCCGACAAATTATGTGTCGTACGGTTCCTACTCGTCCTTAATCTTATATTCCAGCGCCAAGAAGGTATCAGCCAATTCACTCAGGTCGGGCTGTTTTACATCGGTCGAGGAGACACTCACCACGGCCGGGTTGTCATCCAATGGCAGCTCGAAGGTCCAACGATCTGTTGGAGAGAGGACACCTGATCCGAAGACGTGCTGCCCAAAGGCATTCAGGTTTGTGGTCGTCTCGGTTCCTGTGGTGACGTCAAAGGTTCGATTGGTCGCCAGATGGAGACCATTCAATTGGAGGTGAACATTGGGGGCGTAGCGTTGCTGACTATAGAATCGCGCAGTCAGCGGACGAATCGCCGAAAACCGTAACACGTAGCGACCTGGGTCGAGCGTGAAGGTGACAGGGTCGCTACCTGCATCGGGCTCTTGGTCGTCAATCTGCCAGATCACAGTGAGTGATTCACCAGGCGGAGGCTGGAGAGAAGGCTGTAGCGTAATTTTGCCACCCGCGAGGGTCGTTTGTAACAAGGGGGCCACGACGCATGGCGGCGGGACGGCATGTTGCCGAGACACGACGACGGCAGCGTGGTATTCCGTCAACCGCCCATTCGCCGCGATGCGGATGAGCACGTCATAACGACCGGGTTTGGTGTAGATATGAGGGAGAGTGGTGCTGTCGGCAAGACCGGTGCTGTCACCAAAATCGAAGGTCACAGACGAGCCGCTTGGAGTATTGAGAGTGGCGCTGAGCGCGAGGCCGTTCGTAGCGAAAGATAAGAGCGGAAGCTCGCGCAGCATGCGGACGTTGCCAGTGGCATCGACTTCAAACTCAATCGGGTAGGAGCACAGCAAGCGTCCTAGCTCCGGGCGTTTCTGCGACGGGGAACATAGCACGGCCACATTCTGCAGTTCGCCGAGAGCTCCCTGAAGGGAAAGAAAATCCGCAGTGATCTGCCAGTCCATGCGACCGACGCGGTTGAATTGGTAAAAAGCATCGGGGAACTGCTGGTGTGCCGAAAACCACGTCGTGTTAGCCAGCGCCTTACGCGGAGCATGGTCGACCGCGTCACGTAAGGTGGCATCATAGTAGCCGGAGAGTGTAAAGGTGATGAGCAGATCCGCCAACGTATCCGGAACGATCCGGTTCTCTTTCATGGACAAATCGACCCGCCAGGCGCTGGCGCCCGCTAATCCTTCGAAGGCGCCACGTTGATTCGAGGCAAAGAAAGAGGGAAGACCAGCTAGCTCTTGGCGGGTCAGTCCGGAATAGACTGCCGTCTCTGGACCAGTGACACGAACTTTAACCGACCAGTCGCTCTCCACACCCTCGAGCCAATCGCTTCCCGTTGGCCCCTCTGCCGTCGCAGGCTGCGTTTTCAATCGGACCTGGCCACTGCCAAGATGCGTGAGTTCAAGGCTGAACCGCGTGACGTCCATCAGTGCCACGGGCAGGACCTCTACAGAGGTGATGCGCAAATTGAAGAGACCCGGGAAGCGCCGTTCGAGCTGCTCGAGCCGCAGGCTAAACGTCATCGCACCATTCTCACGCAGTTCCTGCAGGGCCTCGGGAAATTCACGGGCGAGAGAGAGCACGTACCGCACCTGCTGCTGACGGATCTTCTGGCCGACAATCAGATCCTGTTCCAGCGTATCCAGATCGCGCAGCAGGAAGTCTCCCGCCAACATGTTGCCGAGATCGCTCACATCGTAGTCGAAGCGAATCACATTGATGCGCTTATCCGCCTCGAACTCATAGGCTTGCTCGGCCAGAAAGGCCATCTCGATGCCGTAGCGCAGGTAGGTATCGGCAACGGCGCGAATCGCGGCTGAGAGCCGATACCATAACTCAGCATTTAAGGTCCGATTACGGAGGAAGCGGAGATTCTGCACGGCGAATTCATGGCGGAGCACTGCGGCGGCACGTTGCATGCCGGCAACCTGCAATCCCGCCTGAGTTACAGCAAGTTGACGCTGGGCAACGACGGCAGCCTGGTCAGCCTCTGCCACAGCCATTTCAAGGTTTTTCTTTTCCACTCCACGTTGGGCATCGGCCAGGAGAGCCTGTTTTCGATTGGAAATTGCTCCACCGGTAAAAAAATCCCCTACCCCAGTGAGGACTGAATTTAAACCAGGGACAAGGTTGGTTATTTCGGACAACAACTCTAAGGGGTCCGGCCCGGTGATCCCAAATAGGCTATCCGCATACTCATCAAAATCTTTGTACGCATCAAACCGGTCTTGCGCATGCTGCGCAGTCATCTGAGCGAGTTCATCACTGGCTTTCGCACTCTCGACTTCCAGTTTGACTTGTTCGACTCGCGCGGTTTCAACTCGTATATTGCTCTTCTCCATCTCTACATTCTGCGCGGCGGTCAATTCCTGAAATTCTTCGCGCTCGGCGTTGCTCAGGAAGTTGAGGTATTCCCGCTGAGCATTTTTTGCGTGCTCGGCAAAGTAGCGGGCGCGATCGAGGAGAAACTGAAATCGCCAGGGCGGAACGTAATCATCGCTGTAGCCCAGATAGTTGAGTCCCGATTCCATTTGCAGTAAGCGGGCGCGGGCTTCTACGATCAATGCGTACACTACAGGATTGGTTTCGAGCAGAGTAGGAGACGTGTCGGGTGCTTCGAACTTCACCAACGATTCATGCGGGCGAATACGTCGGTCTGGTTCAGGGTACTCACCGCGACGAGGAGTGATCGTCTCGATCGTCACCTTCTTACCGACAAGGGCGAAGGCCTGCCGATCGCCGGGTGTGAGCGGCGGAAGGGTGCCTGGTCCAGGCTCCTTCACGGCGATGGGATGAAAGGTGTGTTGCAGGAGGCCCTGAAGTTGCGATGTCATCGAAGCGACGCCGGCATTGACGCGATTGACGTACTGTCCCTGATCTTCAAAAGCCATTAAGACTCCCTGGTACGTCTCCGCCGCTTCGAGGCCTTGGTATTTCAACGACCCGTCAGGATTGGTGGCAGGGCTATTAGCGAGGGCGCGGGCCTTGTACTGCCCATCGGCCTTGTCCAAGAGAATCTGCGCCTTCAAAATCTTCACAAACGGTTTCTCAATAACCTCCGAGAGGATCTTGAATTGGTCATGCCGGCGCAAGAGTTGGCGGCACTGGCTGAGGGCCTCGTCAAAATGACGCCGCAGGCGATTCGCCTCAGCAATCGCCATCGGGCAAAAGACCAACGCGATAGCGAGTAGCGGCGCATCCAGTTTTTCTTCGACCTTCTCGCCCGAGGTCTGCAGACTTTTGAGGATGCTCATTTGCGTGAGAAGGCGGGCGAGGGCCGTCGCGAAATCGGTCGACTCCCCATAGTTCGGCAGGGGAGCGGCGAATTCATACGCCAGCGGCACCACATTTGGCCGTCGCCAATCATGGGTATGCAGTTCTTCTAGCGTCACCGTCATGTAGCGCTCGCGAAAGAACGTCCAAATCTGGCGCGTGGGCGCGTTATAGCGAATCAAAGCACTGGCAAGATTATCAAGCGCGCTTTCGAGCTGCTGTTCCGGAGAAAGATCGGAGCCGGATTCGTCAGGAGGCGACGGCAGGGAAAGGTTCATGCTCGGATAGCGGCCGGCGAAGTAGGCGAGAATCGCGCGTTGGCACTCTTCGTAGTTGCGCGCGGCACTGGCGTATTTGCTCCGCGTCATGTCGCTATTGGCCTGGTTCCACAGCAAGAGACTGGCGATGGCCTTCCCACCATCGATAGCCCTATCCTTCAGTTGATCTAACGCACTTTGAGGGATGCCGAGGCCCAACCACGTCTGTACTACCTCTGCATTGTTGGCAAGTGCGGCTAGAGCTCCCTGCATACTGAGCAACTGATCATTCTCTGCTAGCGTGTAACGATAGGTATAGAAATTACAGGGCCATGACAGCCACGGCGCGTCAGCCGATTCTGGTTCCAGCATAGGCATGATGGCGTGGCGGACGGGGGCATAGTCGCGGGCATTAGCAGTGGCTTCATACGCAGCCGAGTAATGTCCGGCCATCACTTCATACCGCGCAAGCCAATATGCGAGCCCTTTCGATGTCGGTGTCAACCCCACAGCGTCCTTCAGTTCTTTGCGGACGCGCGGGCTATTGCCTTCGAGCATGAAGGTCGCGTGCGCTAATTTGAGATGCAGCCGCGCATCCGGTCGCAGGGGACTACCCAACATCTCACGAGCAGTGTCACGCCGTAGTCGAATACCCTCACGGGCGGCCTTTGCCGCCGCATGCCACCGGCGTTGAGCGCCTTCCAGGGTGGAAATATGGGTGGCGTTTTTGCTGAGGCCCACGACGAGGCGGCGCATCAGCTTCGCAACTTCAGGCTGTTGCGACGGAGGGATAGGTTGCGCGTGAGGGCCGGTACCGGTACGGCCGGACCGCAAATCTTGCAGTCGCGCCGAAGCGGCATCGTGCCAGGTCTGCAAGGCTTTTATATAGGCTTGGCGTTTGATTCGAGGAGCGAGCGGCTGTTCGGCCCTGCGTCGTCGCGCTGGACGTAGTCGTGCAAGTTCAGTGGCTGCAAGCGCGCGAACTTCGGCACCATGGTTTGTCAGTGCCAGGACGTGACGAAAAAAGGCGGTGGGTTCATGAGGTGGTCGTTTGACCGCGACGGCAGAGGGAGGTTTCGGGGTAACTGGTCGTCTGGGGGTTGAACGGCGCCTTCGTGGTCGCTCTGGCATAAACACACCTCCGTGGGAGAATACTTGCGTTCAGCCCGTTGAGGGTCTATAGCTGATGGCAAGCTATCGGCGTACGGCGTAACGGGTGAATTCTGTACTGTCGAGAAAGCTTCCTGACTAGCCCCGCTGGTATCGAGAGAGGTAATGCTTCTTCACGAGCCTGCGGGGTTTTCATTTTCAAGCCACTTCTTTACGAGGTTTCGTTTTCTTCTGTTAGCGCACTCCCGCGTTGATTTCATTAAATGCCCGACCGATCGCACACGATAAGGCACTGTGACACCAGGCTGCATAGACGTCAGCGCCTGACCGTAAAACCGTGCGCAACTCCATCGCCGACATTCTCGAGACATCCAGTACTCGAACGCTAGGCGCGTGGCCGTTGCGAGCAATCGCTGCGATGTCTGAGCGCAAGAACTGCCCACCAGTTACCCATTCCCGCCTAAAAACGCCGACCCCAAGCTGCACGACTTCCGCTTCCACGGCCGTCATGGTCCCGGCTAAGGTTCCGTGCGTGCCCGAGAGAATCGTCGTCGGCCGACCTGATCGCGCCGTACGCTCGATCACGCGCCCAAGTCCTCCTCCAGTTACGGGACCTCGCGACATGACCAGTTGCGTCCCTCCGGGAAGCCACCGCGAAAACCAGCGGTTCGTGCTCAGGTGGCCAATCTGGCCTTCCGCGTCGGCGACCCACACGTTGCCGCCTTTCCCGCGTAGGGCCTGCGCACCTTTCTCCGCAACGTCGTCGGCCAAAGCCTTCGCGCCCTTGTCTGCGACGTCATCAGCCAAGACCTTTGCGCCTTTGTCCACAAGGTCGTCGGCCAAAGCTTTCCCGCCGCGCCCGACCAACTTGCCGCCGGCCGCTCCCGACAGCAAGTCTACGGGATTGAGAAGGCTCGCCAAAAAGCCAGGCTCCATCGAGTAAGGGTCTTTGCCAAAGGCCGCGACGAGCTTGCCTTCTCTACTCCAAAAAATATCTGCGGTCGATTGCTGGGTCATCCACGCGTAATAGTTCGCGCCGGACTGATCGGTGCACTGGATCGCCCGCGCGGAACGCAAGTTTTCGGCAGTAAGAGACTTCCCTACCGTCGCATACACCGGACCGGTCGTGACTCTTATGCCCTTCGGGTCGCCGGAGAATCCAAAACCCCCACCCCCACGTGCATCCGCGATTGCTTGTTCAAAATCGGTGAGTCCGCCGGATGCGCCCCAACCGCCAACTTCGCTTACAACTTGGTCACGCACGGCCGCCATCGGGTCGTCCATATCCGATGGATCGGAGGCGTCACGGGTCGGGACGAGAGTGCAGGTTGGATTGTTCGTCTTAGGTTGCGTGCCGGCGGGGTCATTAAGCCCAATGCAATTCCCGAAACAGTAAGAGTAGAGATTTGGTCCACCAGCAAGACCCAAGGGGTCGCAACTCACCCACCTCCCCAACCACGGTGTATAGTATCGCGCTGAGTGATTATTCAACCCACTCTCCTCATCCCGTTCCATCCCCGTATATCGATACCGCTTCAGGCTTACCTCAGCAGCATTTCGACCCGCTTGATATGACGTGCTGCCATAGGGGTAATACTCCTCGTAGGAAATGATCTGTCCTGCATCATCTAACTCCAACGCTGCCGAGCCGAGGTGGTTGCTAAATTGGTAACGGAATAGAGGTTGGGGATTAGGGACTGGAGATTGGTTATCAATGGTCTTGGTCTCTACGAGTGCGATGCGCCGCTTGTCGTCCATCACATGAAGTGTCTCACGCTCCAGGGTCACCGTACTGCCATCCCCACTATACTCGCGGTACACCTCGAAGCCGCCGAGATAGAGGCGCTCTTTCTGACGCGTACCGTTGTGTCGTTCGATAACTTTACGTACCCGCTGACCCATCGCATTGTAGACGTAGCAGCCTGCGCCCCCGCCGCCTAAATCTACCTGCCGCAACTGGTCCGCGAAGTCCCACTCCATCGTCGCCAAATGCGGCATGCCGGTTATGTTGCCATGCACATCGTGGGTGTAGGTTTCAGTGGTTGCTCCGACGGTTGTGCTGCTTAACCGATTGTTATGCTTGGTAGGTTCGAGAAGGCTTGGCTCGTTATAGGTGTACCCTCGTGTCCAGTTCCCGTTGGCGGCTTGGTGGATCAGGTTGAGGATGTTGCCTGCCTCATCGTACTCGTACTGCTCGGTGTATCGACGCATGGCTTGGCCGTTCTGAGGATGGGGTAAGTGCAGGCGAAACTCGTCATTCCAGGTCGTGTGCTGCGGCTGCCCAACCTGCCCTTGATGTTCTCTCCCCTCGGCTTTGATCAGGCGGTAGATCGCATCGTAGGTATAGTCGCAATGAGGCTGAACGACTGCGTTGTTGAAGTAGAGCGTCTGCTGCGCGGCGTCACTGATATGCGTGATATTGCTTGCCGGGTCGTAGGTGTAGCGCAAGTCTTGCAACGGTTCTGCGCCGCGTAAGGTTTGCAGATGTGTGAGCCGGAGGGTCTCGCGGTCGTGGGTGTAGACTGTCCGCACGCCGTTGCCATAGGCAATCTGTTCCCGCTGGCCTTTGGCGTTGTAGTCGATGTCGTTAACAAAGGTGGTGGCAGCCGCCGCGCCACGGAGATTGGCCTCCACCCGCTCGAGCAGGTTGGCTTCGTTGTATGCGGGACGGATGACGCTGTTGTCGGGCGTGGTTAGTTCTGTCGGACGGTTGAGCGCATCGAAACGAGTGCTGCTGGTGTAGGTCTCGGCTTCCAGAGGGATCGTAGTAAACCAGTCCAACGTCGCCTTGTACTCACGGGCTAATTGACGCCGGCTCGCCAGCAGGTTGCCTTTGAAGTCGTACTCTTCGGTCGTCACGATGCCTGCCTGGTCGGAGAGCTGCACGGCTTTTCCGCGTTGATTCTTGACTTCCGGATTAGGCCGGGTTTCGCCATAGACAGTACGCCCTACTAACAGTTCGGCGCTCGCACTCCTGCGCAGGAAGGAATGCGTCGGTCGTTGCAGCGCGTCGTAGGTGGTGCGGAACTGGTGATCTCGGCTGTCCCAGACAGAGATGGGCTTACCCAAAACGTCCGAGAGCATCCAGCGTTCACCGGCTTCCATGCTGGCCTGGTGGATACGGCTGCCCAACATATCGTAGTCATATTGCGTCACGATACGCTGTAAGGCATCGATCACCGCACGTTGATTGCCTTCGATGTTCAACTCGATGCGAGTCTCGTATTTTCCTGCTGCACCATTGTCAGCGATAGTCAGGAAGGCGCGGTTGAGAGTGTCAAAGTGGACAATTGTCGGCGTGTCGACGTGGAGCGCAGTTTTCGCGGCGGCCACCTGTTCCTGCGGCCCCAGGGCTCCACCCTGACGTTGCGCGTGCCAGGTCGGTAAGTAGTCCGCGTCCGGCAGGCGGCGGAAGAAGTCGCCTACATCAGCATCGGTCTTCGGGTCGGCGATCAGCGCGGTATCGTTGACATCGTACGTTTCTTGTCGCCACGGGTCGAAGACGACCTTTTCCCACGTGTGATTGGGATGCAAGGTGGCAATCACACGTTCGACGGGATCATAGAAGAGAATGGGGCTGACGCCGATCTCGATATCGAACTCGAAGTGGTGAGTGGCGGTAAAAAACGGTTCGAACTGGTGGACCGGCTTGCCCTTGTTGTTGAACACTGTCCAGCCGCTTCCTACCCAGCGTGGACTGACCTCGTTCAGCGTCATCTCGGGCTGACCGTCCGTACCCACGATAATCTTGCCCGTGGCGTCGCGCTTGGGGACTGATCCCGGCTCTGCCTGAATCTTCTTCTGGACCTCCCGACCAAAACCGTCGGAATACGTCAGGCTCACTTGGACCTTGAGTCCGCCGGGCGGGAGCGGATCACTCACGTGGGTTTCGCGGGCCAGTGTAGCGGCAAAAACCGGCCGTTGCGTCGTGCGATACCGGTCCAGGTCGTACACGATGCGAGTGGTGGCCTGCCCTAAGAGGAGAGCGGCATTGCCTAAGGGGTCAATCAGAAAATCTCGACGCTGTTGCGGGGTTAGATCCAGCACGAATCCCGCCAAGGAGTCGCCTTTCGTCTCTGTCACCTTTCCCATGACGGCGGTGCCGGCTACCAGCCCTAAAGTATCGAAGGCTACCTCGACGCGGTTGCCGTTAAGATCAGTTACACGGAACGGCTGGAGGAGGCGGTAGTCATGCTCGGCGACTGTCCGATTGCCAAGCGGATCTGTCGTTTGTTTGAGCAGCAAATCGTACGGGTCGTAACTTACCAAGGCGGTATTCCCAAAGGGGTCGCGGGAGCGGTGCGGAGAAAAGAAGTGCTGCCGCGCAAACGCGAGTTCCTGGGCAGGCGTATCGGTCACATGCAGTGAATAGAACACCTGCCCCGAGGGAATCCACCAATTAGTATCCCCCTCGCTATGGATATAGCCACCGTCAGTCGCCAACATCGAATCGGTCACGCGGTTGCCATAAACCTGGGTAAGCAGCCCCGGGGTGAAGGCGAGTTTGTAACTCTCGCCGGAAAGTGCTAGTGATTCGAGTGTGCCTAGAGGAAGCAGAGTGGTCAGGTCGTTCTTGCGATAACGCGTGCGGACGCACTCGATCAGGCGCTTCTGTTCCTGATCGGGGTCGGCGGTTTCTTCGTAGTTGATTTCGACCGCCGCGTTGATCCGCGCGAAATCATCTTTCACCCATTCGTCGAAACTGAACCGTTTGGCGTTGCCTGCGGGCGTGAAGCCGGTCAACTCGTACGTGCGTGTTTCGCTCGGCAAGGGTGTTCGATAGTTGTCTGGATCAAGGAGCGAGCTATCAATCCCGTTGGTGTAGCTGTTCTCCGTGTAGGTGATGAATGTCTGGGTTTGCTTGTCTCGATCCGTTTGTGTGGGCAGCGCGGTATCGGGCTGGCGACGACCATAGCCAATGGCAATTGTCTTCAGCGGATTGCCGAAGGCATCCACCTCCAACGTTAGCGCATGGCTGATACGCGGATCTGTCGGGTTGCGCTCGTAATGATAGCTCAGGCTTTCGATCGAATGGCTCAAGTAGACCGCGTGCTGATTGCCATCCTGTGGCTGTAATTGGGTGACGCGGTAGCGGTTTTCCGTCACCTGATAGGGATGTTCAGCTTTAGTGCTCCCATCATGTGCGTAGACTTCGGTCCGTAACACCGTCCCTCGCAATGCCCGGTAAGCTTCATGGGGAGTCTCTCCCGTTTCGACGTCATGCTCGCCGACCGCAACGGCCTCTTCGTCTCCCTGGTAGAACTCTTTGCGAAACGTATTGGTCAGCTCTCGGTAATCGAAAGGACTAGAGACGTCGGCTGAGGAATCCTCGTCAAAGTAAATGCCGGTGTGAAACCACGAACGGGTCTCGACCGGCGGCACATGAAAGGCTGGCGAGTTGTTGGTGAATAACTCCTGGTCGCCATGCAAGCCCGAGCGCGTGAAATCCTCGAAGGTCTCGGTGTCGAATTGGTCCACGCGCCCGAAGCCGCGAAACTCTCTCTCGCGCCCGTCAAAATACCCATGGTGATATTTGTACGTGGTGACCAGCTTCGTCTTGCCGATGTGGTCAATCACCTCGACTTTGTCGACGACCTGCACCGGGAACGGCAGCTTGGTAACCCAGGGAGTGCCGTTGGCTTGATCCTCAAGGAAGTAGCGGGTCGAGGGCGCATAGCTCACCCTCGTCGTCGCCCCCATATTGTTGCTCATTTCGCTGAGGACGTAGGGTTTGACGCCGCCACAAAAATCGAGGGCCTTGTAATTGCCTTCCGATTGGCCCGTATAGTCGTAGCTCCAGAGCAGTGTCGCGGTGCCGGTGCCGAATACGTCGGCAAATTGGACCGAGTCCACGTTGGTGATGGTCGGAGTGCCGAGAATGGTCTCCGTATGACTCCAACTGTTGCCGGATTGGTTGAACCAAAAATGAACCCGATCAAAGTCTACATACACTAAGTCTGCACAGCCGGTTCCGTTCAGGTCGGCGAGAAAGAGCCGTTTGGGGTCAAAGTCGACCTCCAGGTGCGGCGCATTTTCCATGGTGATGCGCTTGCCGAAGTGGCCATAGCCGAGGTTGGGCCAATAGTCGATTCTGCCGTTATGAACCAGGACAATGTCATGCAAGCCGTCTCCGCTCATGTCGGCCAGGCGAACTCGTCCCGCCGGATCATCAAAAAAGACATCGGGAAATTGGTCCAGATCGTACTGGCGCGCGATGGATTGTGGCTGGGCGAATCCTTTTTCACCCAGACATTCGAACCACAGGAAATAATCCCCTTGGGTCATCAGTGCATCCGACAAGCCATCTCCCGTGAGATCGATCAGGCGCACATTCGGATCATTGAGATTGAAGCTGGGAAATACCTCGTAAGGTTTGAACGTCTGCCAGGTGCCGTTGTGTGTAGTCTCAAAGAACCCCGGCAGCGGACCGGAATGCACCAGAAGATCGGCTTGGCCATCGCCGCCCATGTCGCCGAAACCTACCCCAGGCTGAGCGAGGGTGATGCCGACGGGAATGTGGGGCAGGGATTGCGGCGGGTCCAACAGACCACCGCCGAGGTTTCGCCAGTAACGGAATCCGCCGGCACTGCTCTGTAGCACATCCGGCAAGCCGTCGCCGAATAAGTCGACCAAAGCCACATTCGGGTTGTTGAGGGCCAGCGGCGGCATGTCGCTGCCTTGAGCCGCTACCGACTGGTACCGTTGCTCATGCGGTCTGAATTCCGCATAAGTGAAGGTCACCGGGGGCATGCTGGCTGAGTGGTATATACCATTCGCATCCCTGCGATAGCCGGTGACGGTAACAGCGGCGAGGAAAGATAGGCGGGTGTCTGGATCGGTGCGATAGTCGAAATCGGTAGACCGAACCAGTGTCGGGCTGTCCAGTTCGGCGAAGTGATGGAACATCAAAACCCGACGGCAGCGCCGCAGCGTGCGAATCTCGAATCGTGCACGGAAGTAAGAAAAGCGATCGTCACGGATCGGAACCGGATTATGTTCTGATGATTGTGAAGGATCTGGACCGAACAGTTCCTGTTGTCCGGCAGACACGGGACCTGGGTGAGGATCTTTGGTGGGGAGGTCCCAATCGCCGTAATCGAAAACCACTTCGAACGCATAGCGGCGTCCGTCGTGCTGGTGTCCAACTTGCGTGCCGTCGGGATAGGTGACGGCATGCCCCTGTTCATCGAGAAGCGGATCAGAAAAGTTGCCGTAGTAGATCCGACGAATATAGAGTTGGGTCGCCTGGCGGTTGTGTTCGAAGATCGCATTCAAGCCGAGAGCTGGATCTTCGTTGCTGTAGAGCTGAGGGTTGTCTCTCGCATACTCGTACAGGATGTGATTGCCGACTGCATCGAAAGTTTCTTGCAACAGCCACTCATAAACCCGTTGTTCGTTTTCGGGGTCGGCGATGCGTGACGAAGAGGTACCGCCGTAGATGCTGGTGATGTTGTCTTTGGTGGTCGCGCGCCAATGCACCTCGCCTGTTGTGTCGTGCTGCCACCGTTCAATCCGCGCAAAGAGACCCTCGGTACGCGGGCGGTAACGGTACACCGTATGGGATGGATGCTGGACGGGATCTTCAGCGACCCACGTGCCCTGACCGCTGGTCGGATCGACGACTTTTTTCAGGCAAGGGACCAGGTCTTCTGCTCCCGACATCACAAAGACGTCGGTGTCGTCGTATCGCGGAAGGCCCTTCTCGGTTTTGCGGGTGATACGGGGGATCGAGAGCTGCCAGCCCAACCCGAAAGGACCATTACCGTTGCCCGAGCTGTATTGCAGAGAGAGGGTTGGCCCGAAGCCATTACGGCCGGGAGAAATGGCAATGGGGATTGAGTGATTGCCAGTGCCGCTGAAGAGATTCGGTTGGAATGTCTCACCGATCCCTTTGAGGGCGCCGCCCCCTTTGGGGAGGCTAATGACTTGTTCGGCAACCCCGGACTTGTTACTCACACTTCACCCCCTTGCCATGAACAAGAAGGTAGCGGATGTCACCAGTATAACCAAATATTATACATATTCGAGATTACTTCGTCACCGCGGCTCTGTGCAGTAACCGAAGAAACCAACATCGAAGTGGAACGCGAGAACGAAACAATAGGTCATGTATTATCAACAATTTTCCAGGCCACCACGACGAAGGTGGCCATTGCAACAATCGCCAAAGCCGGGGCAAGATATTCGAGAATCATGGCATGATTCCTTTCTGCAACTCAGTCCACAGGCGCTGCATTTTGCGATGATTATGCCAGAGGAGGGCTAGTAAGAGTAGTGTCAAGGCGCCGCCCGCGCTGGCCCACGCGTAGCGACGTACCTCAAAAGGTCCTACCAAGAGACTGACTGACCCCCCACCCACACCGAGAATCGAGAGCCAACACAGCTTGAAGAATTCGGTTAAGAACTTCAGCCGCTCGGTGATATAGTCTTTTTGCATGGCTCCTCGACGTGGAATACGCTTTCGCCTCTGAGGTGTGGGTTTGGCGAGGGAAAGAGACGGCACATAGCACGCACCCTAATCGGCTGAGGGTTTCCCGACAGATGGACCAAGGAGTTAATATTTTATTATCCAATAAACATACGAGTTTTTCGGCCGAGTTTCTTCCGCGACGCTCCCATCCTTCTGTGTATTTTCCTCGGTATTCGCCGCATGCACCTCGTCTTGCGGTACACCTCTCGCGTCTCCGGCTGCTGCAAGGCGCGTCATCTTTATCCCATGTGTGTGCTTTCCTACTAAATCCTCTTGGATTGAGCCCACCTTGTTATTCTCGTTCCCCCCCTTCGCAGCAGCAGGTCGCTTACCGTGGTCAGGGTCTCTACCAGATTCCCCATCGACGCCCCTAAGGAAACGTCCGCGATAGTCTGGGAGGTTGAAGGTTGATGATCCGTCACCTTCTCCGTGGGCGGTTCCGATGGCGTTGAAAAGAGCTTGACATTTTAGCCTTGAAATAGCCAACCCATTACACAATAACCATCCTTGAGGAACCTTGCTTTCATCTCCCCCGAAAGCGACTACCGTGCCCGCGGGAACAGCAGGAAGTGGCGCTGGAGGAGGAGCGACAGGAACGGCAGCGAGGTGTCGAACGACATCCCCCGCCGTCGTATGGACTTGAATAGTCGCTGCCGGAGCAATGAATTTTGTGTCTCCAATTGCCACTGGCGTCGAAGGAAAAGACCGTGCACAGGCAACCGTCAGATATGCACTTCCTAAGTTTGCTGCCTCACGCTTCCGAGTTTGATCCCATAAATCTCCTCTACAGCCTGAACAGCTTTCGAGCTTATCGTCTTTGCAGCCGAATGCAGATGGGGGGTCGAGGATTATGTTCTTCACTTGTTGACCAGCAGGATTTCCCTCAGGGGTGATATAGCGGACTGAGATTGCGACATATTTTTGGTCCTCCTCGCGGAATTCTGTCTTTGCCTTGAGGCCAGTGCTTATTAAATACTGCGTAGTGCAATCTCTCCAGGCTTGAACCGCATGGGGATCAATAATACGGCTGGCGTTGTCTACAACCGCTTTCGCGGAGGACTCGGCGCTCTCTTTACTACAGATCAATTTGGCCGTTTGCTCTAATTCACTTTTAGTCATGGAGGCACTTCCCCCACCTGCGAAGAAAATATCCACATTGGCGCTTCCGGATAGGTTAGACGATTTAAGACTCTCGTATTTATCGCAAATGGCTTTATCCATCTTCGACGCATTGTCCCTCACATCGATGGACCGAAAGTAATCGTAAATTCCATGCTGAATGATGTTCGTACAAATATCTCCCGACTCCACAGCCAGGCTTGGTGAGGCCAGAGCTAGTAACATTAGAGTTGTTATACCGTAACCAGTAATTTCCATTTCTCCCCCTTGCGTAAGAACAGTTGATCGGTACCGGGTCTACATTAAATCTACGCATAGAACAAGGAGTGCCACGGCGGCTTTGCGCCAGTGGAAAGCGTTAGAACGGGCAGCTTGCTTGCCATGGCACACAAAATCGAGAGTAACGCGCAGTTGCAATGCAAACACGGCAGGAGAACGCATACTTACGCACCATTGCCGGGCGTCTATGCGAACCGGCGCGCTTTGCATGCCCTACGTGACTGTAACTTGCTCTAGCGCACCCCTTCTCGTGTCCTCACTTATCCTGAATGAATTGCTTCTTCGCCCAGCCCTGATCGTACGGCGTCCAAAAAGCAGAAACCACCTTGAGATCCTTGAATTTCCACTCCCCACCTTGCTTCACATACTCCTCCTGATAGCGGGCCGCGCCCCAGACGGCTTGATTACCTTCAGCAAAGGTACAGGTTTGGAACAAATACCAGGAGCCGGTCGCGGTGTTGCCGTGCACTTCGATGATCGGGTTCATCACATAGTGGAGCGCAAACGGCAGCAGCTTGGACGCGCCAACAAAGAATTTGCGGATCGCCTCACGCCCTTCTTGGCGGCCAAATACTCCCCCGTCCCAAACGGCATCCTCGGTAAACAACGAGGCGATACCATCGGGGTCGTAGCCGTTATCACAAAAACCGGTGTAGCGCGCCTTGAGTTTCTTGATCGCGTCAATGTCTTCCAGGACTTGGATGCGCCGAGCGAGATCTTCCAGGTTCATATATTCCTCCTTTAGGCGGACACCCGCGAGTGGCTCGGGGTGACCTGACCATACTATTTCCCCGCCGTGAAAAAAACAGCCCTGCACTAGCATCCTCACTGCCAGTCGGGTAGAATGCACTCTGACTGCTAAAGAATGAACCGCGAGCAGGCCTCTTTCCCTCGCCAAGAAGTCCCGCTCAGAAGCGAGCCTCTCTGGTCGCCCAGACCCGAGCCCTCCGTTTCCCAGGTTCTCTGTATAACTAACTTGCACGTTCAGGCCAGAGGCCTACGTGTATATCCAATCCGTGCTTCTGGGTGTCACGGAGAAAGAGAAGATTGTTTGACGACATTTACTGAACTAGGGCTTATGCCCGAACTACTGCGAGCCGTTAGCGACGCGCAGTACGATACCCCAACGCCAGTCCAGGCCCAAGTCATTCCTGTGGCTCTGCGTGGCGACGACGTGCTCGCCTGTGCGCAGACTGGCACCGGTAAGACTGCTGGATTTCTGTTACCCATCCTCCAGCGGCTAGCCCGCGGCGAGCGGGGCCGCGTGCGCGCCCTGGTACTTACTCCCACCCGAGAGCTGGCTGCGCAAATCGGCGAGAGCGCCCGCATCTATGGCAAGCACCTCCGGGTCCGCACGGCCGTGGTCTTCGGTGGGATCAGCCTGGGACCACAAGCGGAGCGGTTGCGTCGTGGCGTAGACCTGTTGATCGCCACTCCGGGCCGGCTGCTCGACCACATGGAGCGCGGCAACGTGACCTTGTCTAGCATTTCTGTCCTAGTGCTGGATGAGGCAGATCGCATGCTTGACATGGGATTCTTACCCGACGTGCGCCGTATTCTGCGCGCGGTGCCGGCTGAGCGCCAAACGCTTTTGTTGTCGGCAACGATACCCCAGGAAATCGAACGCCTCGCCCACGATACGCTGCGATCGCCAACGGTGATCGATATCGGCCGCAGGGCGACACCGGTGGCAGCCGTTCGTCAGGTGATCTACGCTGTCGAGGCAGACCATAAACGTGATCTGCTCTGCCATCTCTTACGGCACGGTAACATGAAACAGGTTCTGGTCTTCACCCGGACCAAAATTCGCGCTGATCGTCTGGTCTCACACCTGTCACGCAGCGGTCGTCGGGTGGCGGCGTTGCACGGGGGCAAAAGCCAGGGGGCACGCACACAAGCGCTCGATAGCTTTCGCAGCGGAAGCGTTGATGTTTTGGTGGCGACTGATATTGCCGCACGCGGTCTTGATGTAGAAGGCATCTCCCACGTGGTGAACTTCGATGTCCCCAACACTCCCGAAGATTACGTGCATCGCATCGGTCGCACCGCACGAGCTGCCGCCACCGGCGACGCCATCTCCCTCGCCTCGTCTGACGAAGCCGATTTCGTCCGCGAGATCGAACGCCTTATTGGTGTGACAATCCCGCATCAGGTGGTAGAAGGATTTGCTCCCGGTGCCGACACCTTGCGTCGTTTCACACAGCCGGTTGCGCCTCGTGCATCTCGCATTGCCAGCGGCGCAATTCGCCACTTCGGCCCACGTGGCCGGAGGAGTCGACAGAGCGCCTAAAGGTCAGCTTGCGCTCTTCGTAGGGAGTGGACCTGATCCACTCCTTTTTCCATACGCGGGTTAAGCAGTCTGCGGCAGGCGTGGAATACAGCGGGAGAGGTCAGGCTGCCGTATCTGCTTTGGTGATGAATTTATCGTAGAAGATGTCCGATTCTTTGAGCCCTAAACGTTGAAGCGTCACCAGGGCCGCATCAATCATCGCCGTTGGGCCACACATGTAGCCTTGTTTAGTGGCTCCGTCCGGGACCAAGCGTTTGACCACGTCAGTGATCAGGCCCGTTTCCCCTTCCCAGACGTCGTCCGTCCGCGGTTCGGATAACGCCGGGATGAAACGGAAATTTGCCAGACGTTGCGTGAACCCGTACAGCTCATCAAGCAGAAAAAGGTCGCGACGGGCGCGAGCGCCATAGAAATACGTCACTGGTCGTGAATCTTGCCGCTCTGCCATATCGCGCAGCAAAGAGAGAATCGGAGCCATGCCCGACCCGCCGGCGATGAACAGGGCTTCGTGTTGAGTCTCGCGTAAATGAAAATTGCCATACGGTCCTTGCAGCACGACCCGTTCACCCGGCCTAAGCTGTTGCTCAACGTAGGAAGAAAAGAGCCCTCCCGCCATGAGCTTGACCATGATTTCCACCTCGCAGTTGCGGCTGGGTGGATTAGCCATTGAATATGAGCGCCACTCGCCGGTTCCCGGGACTAGCACATCCACATATTGTCCAGCTTTGAACTCGATGTGGTCAGGCTCAAGCAAGCGGAGTTGGATCCCGCGAATATCGTGCGTGAGAGAAGTAATATCTTCGACTGTTGCCGTGAACTGCTGGACCGTTACCCCAGAATAGAGATCGGCTTCGTCGTAATCCCACAACTCAATCGTGATGTCGCTTTCCGCATACGCACAACAGAGCAGCGCAAGGCCTTGCTGTTTTTCAAAATCCATGAGCGCAAAGCCAGAGGCTTCAGAGTTATCGACCTCGCCTTCGATGATCTGCGCCTTGCACATCCCGCAACCACCGTGCTTGCAGCCGTAGCGCAAGTTGAAGCCCTGGCGGATGGCGGCTTGCAGGATGGTTTCGTCGTCGTTGCAGGTAAACTGCTTGTCAAACGGCAGGAGAGTTATGGTATACGGCATGATCCGTGCTCCTTTTTGACCTTCGTACCTGACTGTGAGAGCGGCTAGCGTGTTTCCCCTCGGGGTGGACATCATGACGTCTCCTGGCTACAAAACATACTTTGTGTCACGGCTTACAAACCATTTACTAATTAATAGCCGCCCTGTGTAGTCCCATCGCTTTGCCTCACTCCGTTTGGTATTTCCCTCAGGTGAAGGGCGATGGACTCTGCACCTGAAGAGTACGGCTGCATGAGTAGGGAAGCTAACGAAAACTATCTCATGGTTGGTGACAAGTGTTTGGAAGTGGCCTGGCACGGCCCTGAACCAAAGGACGCACCGACACTGGTATTTTTGCATGAAGGTTTGGGCTGTGTAGCCATGTGGCGAGATTTTCCCGCCAAGCTCGCAGCCGCAACCGGCTGCGGGGCGTTAGTCTATAGCCGTCTGGGATACGGGCGTTCCGACCCCTGTGTGCTCCCTCGCTCAATGCGTTTCATGCACGATGAGGGGTTGCGAGTGTTACCTACGCTTCTCGACTTCGCGGGTATCCGCGACTGCATTTTGATTGGCCATTCCGATGGCGGTTCGATTGCCATTATCTACGCCGGTGGTACCCCAGCTCTTCCTTTACGCGGAGTGATCACCGAGGCGCCCCACGTGTCTCGTGAAGAGATCTCCGTCCGGTCAATCGCGAAAGCCAAAGCGGCATACGAGAGCGGAGACTTACGGCAGAAGCTAATGAAGTATCACGGTGCAAATACCGACTGCGCCTTTTGGGGTTGGAACGGAGCCTGGCTACATTCAGATTTTGCTGAGTGGAACCTGGAAGAATATTTACCTCGCATCAAAGTGCCGATGCTGGTTATTCAAGGGGATAATGACGAGTACGGAACCTTTGCGCAGGTCGAGGCGATCGCGCGTCAAGCTGGAGCCGGGGCGGAAGTCCTCATGATGCCGGACTGCGGTCATACGCCACACCGGGAACAGGAAGCGATAACGTTGCACGCGATGGCGCGCTTCATAACGCAAGTGTTCGATTGAAAGATTACGAGAGGGGAGTGAGGACCCCTCTCTCGTAAGAACAATTTGTTATTTCTTGCTAAGCGGCCCGCAGCGGATCTTCGATAGTGAACTTCAGCCGTCGAATATCATCGATGGTCCAGAGATTCTCAGGGTTAAGATGCGGCTGGGCAATCAAAGTTTTCCCGTCCGGTCGAAGGTAACCGAGATCGACAATGACATCAGCGAGGTCCCAGCCATCGAACTTCTCGTACCAATTAACATAGTTGAGATAACGCTGCGGTTCGAGATCGAACATCCATTCGCAGGCTTCGGAACAGAACGCGCGTTTCCTGCCGGCTTTTTCAACTACGCGCACGGTGCTGATATCTGGCCGCGGAAAGACACACGGCATTTGACAGACCTGGCAGAGCGGCGGCAAGCTGGGAAAAAGTTGCGCCGGAATTTGCCCCTGCTTGGGATCTGCCATCAGGCGATAGGCTTCCCAGAATTTCCCATAGGCGCTGTCCCATCCAGGGTAGTGCTCCTCGAACCAGGCACAGTCCTTCTCAGTCATGGCGTCATAGCGCCAGAAGGCCACCGGCCACAGAGCAAAGGCCGTCATCGCCGCTGAATGATTAATCCAGGGAATATTCACCTGCGCCTGCGGCAGCCAGCGCGGCGGTTTGAGGCCAAACTTTTCGAGCCGCGCGATGAAGCTGCCTACCCAGTCGTCTATGATCCATTGCTGCCACATATTTTTGTAGGCGCCAATGCGATTGACGCTGAAGTAGTCGGTCAATGTCCCCAAAAACGCATCGATGAACATATGGGCACGCCAAAAGTACTTATCGATGGCTTCTTGAATAAGTGGCAGATTGCGGTCGTCGGACAAGGCGGTCACCAGCGTCGCATACCCATTGGCCATGTGCCGGGCTTCATCTGACTGGACGCTGAGGAAAACGGTAGGAGTTGCGTGGTCACCGTTCGCCGCCGCTGTATTAGGAAAGGCGACAAACAATGGGTTGGTAAAGGCGGTCTCACCCACCACTTGCAGACTGATCGAGCACTCGATGGGATCACCCGCGATGAAGGTCTCGAAGAACGCCCGACCGGCTGAGGCGAGAAAATGACCGCCAAATCCCTTCTGACTGATATCGAACCCCGCCGGGTCAGCGTAGTGTTTCATGAAGTAGCGCCCTAAGTACATCTCTTGTTGAACGTGACGCACTTCATCAAGCATCTGCGCGAGATAGCCGTTACGCAACTCCTCATTCTCCACCGTACTGATCAGCATGCCCTGGCATTTTCCCGCCGCATATTCGGCGAAAGGCAGAATAGACATGGCCGGCTTCATCGCTTCGGCAAAACGCGGCTCAATCTGATTGGGGTTATCCATGCGTACCGCGCCATCGAGAAAACCGTATTGGCGATCATCTTTCTCCGCTTCCATCGCCATATAGTCGCGAATCAAGTGGCGGAAAGGATCCTTGGTTTTCTTTGGAATGTGAAAGCGCGTCTGATATTTGGCTTCAGGGGTGCAATAGGTTGGCGTCCATTCCAGCCCTTTGATCTTGTCGTGCGCTTTGATGAGATTGCGTGCCATAGGGCCTCCTTTGTCGGCCAATTTGTTAGTTATGAGTTTCAGTGGTTAGATGCTTTCCTGTTCTCAACTAAGCACTAAGAACTCATAACTAACAACTAATGACTAAAAACTAAAAATCTACTGCTCCTCTAACTGTAGCATCTCCGCATAAACACCAAACGTATGCTCGTTCACCTGCGCCCGGCCATAGTAACTGCTCATAACCACGAGAAACGACGGCACGTCGAGCTCACGACCGAGGCGCTCCCCAACCGCATTGACATCAATTTCGATTTTTCCCTCGCCCTCAATCATGTAGTAACAGTTGGTTTTGGTGATACGCAGGTCAGGGCGTTCTTCGCGTAACATTTCCACCGCGACATCCGCTTCTTGACTGCCCATCAGCACCATCCCAACGGTGTCCCGGGCCTCGATCTTCTCTGCGGTCATTGCGCCCCCTTTTTCTCCTCATGTAGGGGCGCGGCGGTGCCGCGCCCTCCCAAGGGCGACCCGGTGGGTCGCCCCTACGCTTTTACGGTAGCGCCTCCACTCCCAACTCTTTCAATAACGCCGTGTATTGTTCCTCAACCCGCTCCCGCGCCTGGGCGAGAGTATGGGGCTTGACCGCCGGAATGTCAAACGCCGGGGCAAATCCCGCGATAGCGTCTCGGGTGTACGGCAGCCACTTCGCCAACCAGCTCTCGATTTGCTTCTTGTTGCCGGCTCCGTGTTCAGGGTCACGCAGTAATACCTGGACGAGTTCCTTGGCCCAGCGCAGATTCCGCTGCCAGTCGTTCTCCACCGTGGCGAGAATGGCCGGCGTCGCCGCATCGCCATTACGCGGGGCGAAACGAGAAAAGAAATGGACTCGCACGAGCGTTCCAAAGAGCGGCTCCAGCACCAGGTTAGTACCAACGATGACCTCTCCCCAATCGCGTAAAGCCATCAAGCCTTCAATATTCTTTCGTGCCCCTTGATAGATTGGGTCTTCAAGCCAGACCGTTTTGGCTTCGGCATCGGAAAAGCCGGGAATGGCCTCGGCAAGGTCCATCCCGTAGAGCGCGATGTCTTGGGCATGGCGGATTTTATCGGCCGCGTTGAAAATGCACACATTGCCTGCCGTCGCCGAAAGGGCCTCGCGTTGCGCGTAAGAGAAACAGCGGAATAAGCCATACTCCAGACACGCATAGGCGGCGTAGTACTTCCCCAAAATGGTTTTCGCCCAGGTCTCGTCAAAGTCGGCGAACAAGTTCCCACTCTTCGCCGCCTCGACGATACGATCGAGGCCCCGTTCCTGTTCTGCTTGTGTCGCTACATAGGTGCGTTGCCATTGCTTGGCGGGGTCCTGAAACTCCCACCAATTGGTACATTTGAGCCCAGTCGAGCCTTCAGTCCACGGCATCCGGCCATCGGCGAAATGGGTAAACCAGCCTTGGAAAGCAAACGACTGAGGATCAGGTTGAGTATGCAACGTCAGGTCTTCGTATTCCGTTGGGTGGCGTCCTTTGGGCTTAAAGTAGGTGAACTGGCGGCTGCCGGAGAAGGGAGTTTGCTCTTGGGGTTTCATGGAGGATCTCCTTTGATACCGTCCTAACGATCGCGACTCTTTTGTGGTTTTCCTAGCAGCCGATCGACCATTCCCTTATAGGTTTTCACCGCTGGTGAATAATAAAATCGTGCTCGCGTAAACATTGGGTCACCAGCATAAAACCACTCGTACTGAAGTTGGCGGCTACCGAACTGCTCGCCTAGCATATCCCAGGCTAATTTAAAAAGCTGTACCCGGTCACGGGCGGCAAGATTTTTCCCTTGGAGATATTTTTCCAGGTAAGGAGCGATTTCCGGATTAGTGAAATCCTGCTCGGTCGGCGTCATGATCAGGCCGCTCCCGCTCACCTGACGAATCACCTCGGCGGCTCGCATCTGCACCTCGGGAATAAAGACCCAGAGGGCGGCCGCCAGCGTGCGCAGCGACCCACCCTCGTGCCGGTTGGTCACCACATCTTGCGCCGCGGCGTGTACTAGCCCGTTGGCAATTTCGACCTTGGCAACTAACTCGCCTAGCTGGGTCTGGACGTGAGGTGCGGCCGTCCGGCCCACCGCTTCAGCGACGGAACACGCGAGTCCGGCCATGAAGCGGAGCTTAACCGTGCCACGAACGGTGGCCTGCAGCAGAGCGTATCCGGGAGCGCGCCCGAGGATATAGTTTGACGCTTCGATGTCTCCATTAATAAACACTCGCTCCCACGGCACGAGGACATCATCGAAAACCGCGAGGGCATCTTCTTCATCAAAGCGTGAGGAGAGCGGGCGATCAAAAGAGTTACGCCCACTGTTATATGACTCACGGCAAATAAACTTGAGTCCGGGAGTATCCATCGGTACGGCAAAACAGAGCGTATACGGCTCCTCGCCGGGTTTGCGCGGATAAAATGGGCCGACCCACAGTTCATTAGAGAAGGGGGCTAAGGTCGAGAGCATGCGAGCGCCGCGCACGATGATGCCGCGATCGGTCTCGCGCATGCAATGCAGCGCCGCCTCTGGATCCGCCTGTTCGGCCGGTCCTTTCGAGCGATCGATCTGCGGGTCGACCAACGTATGGGTCAGGCACCAGTCGTTCTCCCGGCAGTTTTCGTAGTAACGGAGAATGTTTTCGCCGAAGCGAGGGTTGCGTTGGCCGATAAAATCTCGCGCCACTGCCGCGTCGGTCACCAGGGCATTCATGAAGTCCGGCATCCGACCCATCAAGCCAAAGGTCGCCTCGGCACGAAATTCTTCGGCTTTCCAGCGGCGTTCGACTTCTTCCGCCGTCGCGGCCATAAGAAAAGAAAGCGCAACCGGTTTCCCATCAGCTGGAGAGGGATAGGTCAGTAATGCCTGCGTAGTCGAGTCGTGCTGCAGGTCGTAGAGCATCGCCAGGGTATCGACGACGCCCTGAAAGGCAGGATAAGTGGTGACATCTTTCACCCGCTCGCCATGCACATACACCGCACGACCGTCTCTCAGACTCTCACGATATTCTGCCCCAGTGCGAATGCCCATAAGTGCTCCTCAGAGGCTCAAAGTTCAAGGTGCTACCTCTAAGATGCTGCCCGTACCGCGCTTCTCTCGTTTCGCCCTGCCATGGTCGATTGCTGCCGCTCGGACACCTGAAAGTACGGCATCACCTGCTTGGCAAACAGTTCCATCGCGTGCAGCACGGTTTTTTGTGGCATCCCACCCCAATCCAGCATCAGCAGCAAATGCGTCACGCCAGCGGCTTGGTACTTCCTTATTTTTTCCACACAGCGTGGAGGATCGCCGAAGATTGATAGTGCATCGAGTTGATCGATCGTCGCCGTGGCTAAGAACTGCCCGACTTTGGCAAATGTCTCGTACCCACTCACTCCCGGTTTGACCCACACTTTGGTCGAGCCGCCGAGTTTCCGTTTCATGCCGACCTCGGCTTCTCGTAGGGCTTGTTCGGTAGTATCGGCTACATGAGTCCAAAACACATGAGGAATATCATCAGTGGGTTGACCGTGACCTGCGTCGATGAAGGTCTGCCGGTAGCGGGCGAGTTGGGCGGCGATTTCTTCGGGCGAAGGGCTCGACGCGAACGGAGCCGCGCTGAAAGCGTAGCCTCTTTTCGCCACCTCTTCGGCTGATCCCGGCGACGCGGCGGCAACCCAAATCGGCGGCATCGGCTTTTGCACCGGGTGAGGGAGCAACTCAATATCTTCGTAGTGATAAAATTTGCCGTGATAAGAAAACCGTTCTTGCGTCCAGGCACGGCGAATAACCTCCAGGCACTCCCAGAAGCGTTCTTTGGTGGTCTCTGTCGCGATATTGAACCCGGCAAACTCGTGCGGTTGATAGCCACGGCCTGCGCCAAAGCACGCGCGTCCATGGCTCATCAGATCGAGCGCGGCCATATCTTCTGCCAGTCGGACTGGATCATTGACCGGCAGCACGCTGACTCCTGTTCCCAGACGGAGTTTCTTGGTGCGTTGAGAGATCGCGGCTAACACCATCTGCGGCGAAGGAAAAGCTCGCTGGCTGGCCTGAAAATGATGTTCTCCTACCCAAAATCCTTCGTAGCCTAGTTGCTCCGCATACTCGGCTTCCTCGATGACCTCCTGGTAAAACTGCTCGTGCGGACGCAGGTGCTCGTAGTTATCTCCAAGTGTCAGGATGGAAAAGCGCATGATCCCTCCTTTTCACATCGGCCTGCTTCAAGCGTACAGAACTGGAGAAACGGAGAGGGGGAGAATCGGAGCAAGAGTCTTACTTCCCCGATTCGCCGGTTCCCGTTTCCTCGCAGTCGTCTTCTCAGTGCCGCATCCCTGCTATTACGTCCGCCAAGCCCGGGTCAGCGGGCGCGAAGTCGAGCTTCTCCATGCCGAGGTACGCGTTCGGCACCTGGATATACTCTTCGGGAGCGTTGTCGGAGTACACCTCCAATTCGTTCCCGTCAGGATCACGAAAGTAGACACTCTTAGTGACGCCATGATTGACGGTGAACGTGACCGGCACGCCCTTCTCCTTCAGCTCCTTATACGCAGCCCGGAGTTCCTCTTCACTGCGCAGGCGAAAAGCGAAGTGAAGCAACCCCACCTGATTCATTTTGGCTGCCTCCGCCTGCTGCCCGACCTCGAAAAGCGCCACCTCATGATGGTCTTGCCCGTTGAAAGAAAGGAAAACCGCTTTGATTTCCGGCACGTCTTTCATTACCTGCATGCCCAAAATCTCGGTATAGAATTTTTTCGCGCGCTCGCGGTCGCGAACCTTGAGGACGATGTGCGCAATGCGTTCTGGGTGGATCATAAATACCTCCTTTGGCGATAGGCAGTTAGCTATTAGCTATTAGCTTTTAGCCAGACTTTGACAAGAGGACTAAGCCTTTGGTCATCCAGTGGATTGATACTCATCCAGGCCTCCTGAGCTGCAAGTGGCAGCGGTAGGATGGCTGTACCACGAACCCATCCCCAAGGAGGAACCTTGGATAAATTTCTACACAGGGAAAAATAACAATATTGTGGCATCGATCTACATGCGAAAGCGATGTACGTCTGTATTCTCGATCAAAGTGGTACGAAGCTGGTGCATAAGAATCTGCCGACCAC